>JACCDY010028512.1_pt1 | contig 46764 bp, 39 predicted proteins | sample 7446391 | NCBI WGS metagenome assembly JACCDY01 (sample SAMN15323451, study PRJNA562643) | freshwater metagenome | isolation source: river surface water | place: USA:Blue River Watershed | collected 2017-08-18
GGCTTTGGGTTATTTACCTACCATTTCGGAGCGGACGTGGTTGGAGGAATTTGTGGATATTCATACGCTGGAAGAGGAGGAGAAGAATTTAGAAACGAAGTATCCAGCGTTTAAGGAGCAGATGCAGGAGTTTTTTGAGGGGAATTTGTACAGTAAAATTATTGACCAGGAAATCTTTGAGAAGTCCTTGGATAGTTTACGCCAACAAGCTTACTTTCAATTGCATGCCGCACAATTTACTATGCCAGCTCGAGTAAAGGCGAAAATTATCGATGCCGATTCGCCAAAGACCTTATCTGATGCCTTGGAATTGGTAGCAAAATCGCCTTATCCGATGAACAAGCGTTTGCCTGATATTGGTTTTGCTTTGGGGCAATCTGTGATGTTGGAGAGTGCCAATAAGATTGCGCAAGAATTATTCATTTTGATGGCAAAAAATCGAGATTACGTGATTGAATTAGCGGGTTATCATGATGCTTCGGAAGCGGATAGTTTGTCCGAGGCTCGCGTTAATCATTTGGTGAAATACTTAGTTAAAAAAGGAATCAGCCCAACGCGCATTATCGAGAAGGTGGAGGGAACCTTGAAACCCGTGTCTAAATCGGATAAGGCTAAAAACGCGCGTGTTGCCATCAAGTTTTACTCGCAATCGATGGAAGATGTTGTGAAACGTTTTAATGCGATTAAACCCCAAAGTTTAGTGGCAGAAGAAGGTTATTTTATCAAAGGTCAAAACTCGGTTTTGGATGGGGTAGCTTGGGAAGTAGGGAAGCAAACGAAGGAAGCGGAAGGCCGACATGTTTTCATCGAAATTAGCGCAATTGAGCCTGAGCGTTTGAAGCGTTTTGATGAATCACGTAGCTCAATTATCCGCGAGTTGCAGCTACAATTAGAGAAGGATTGGTTAACGAATCTGAAGCAACGTTTTCCCGTGGTTTTACAAACGGAAGAGTTGAATCGCATTATGCAATAGAAACATGAAATATATGAAATTGAAAGGGTATTTGTTGGGATTTGTGATGCTTTGCGTTACTGCAGGCGCTCAAGCACAAGAGGCAGACAAGGGTACATTGATTGATAAAATCATTGCCAAAGTTGACAATCATTTTATACTAAAGTCGGAGGTCGAGCAGCAATACAGCCAATACCTAACGAGTGGTCAAGCAAATACACCGAATCGTTGCCAGATTTTAGAAGGATTGGTCGTGAACAAATTGATGTTGGCCAAAGCAGAAATTGACTCTGTCATTGTGGATGATAAGCGAATTGATAGCGAATTAAATTCACGCATGGATCAAATGGAAGCACAATACGGTTCAGCTAAGAACATTGTAGAGGCATATGGGAAATCGATTGTCAATTTAAAAGAAGATTTACGTCTTTCGTTGAAAGAGCAGTTGACAGGCCGAAAGATGCAAGATAAAATCACGAATGATGTGAAAATTACCCCAAAGGAGGTTGCTACATTTTTCGCGCGTATCCCAACGGATTCATTGCCTTATCTTCCCTCTGAAGTGGAAGTTGGCCATATCGTTCGTTTAGCTAAACCCAATAAAACTCAAAAGGCTGAGTTGGTTGGCCGGTTGATGGAATATCGTCGGCGTATAGAAAAAGGAGAATCTTTTGAAGAATTAGCCAAATTATACTCAGAAGACTTAGGAAGTGGAAAGCGTGGAGGTGATTTAGGATTCTCCAAGCGTGGTCAAATGGTGGCTCCGTTTGAAGCCGCTGCTTTGAAACTAAAGCCGAATCAATTGTCGGACGTGGTGGAATCGGAGTTTGGATATCACTTAATTCAACTATTGGCGATTCGTGGACAAGAGTACCATGCGCGTCATATTTTGATTCGTCCGGATTATCAAAAATTGGATTTGACGGAGCCGACACATTTCTTGGATAGTTTACGTATCGTTATTCAACGCGATTCGTTGACTTTTGATAAAGCAGCACGTGAATATTCAGAAGATAAATTAACACAAGATGCGGGAGGTTTGATGTTAGATATGGCATCTCGTTCTACGCGTATGCCATTTGATGGCACAATGGAGCCGGGTTTGTATTTCTCCTTGGATTCGATGAAAGTAGGTACTATTTCAACGCCGATACCTTATCGTACGGAAGATGGTCGCTCGGCAGTTCGTATTTTGTATTATAAAGCGAAATATCCTCCACATTATGCGAATTTGAAGGATGATTACCAAAAGATTGCAAACATCGCTTTAACACGTAAGAAAAACGATGCAATTGAAGAGTGGTTTTTGAAGGCCAAAGAGGATGTATTCATCTTTATCGATGAGGAGTACAAGGGCTGCAATGTGTTGAGTGGGGGAGTGATTGATAATTAGGTGTGAGTGAAGAGTTAAGAGTTAAGAGTTAAGAGTGAAGAGATATATGTTAATCTAATAATTGGGGCGCAATTCGCGCCCTTTTTTATGGGCCATCAACATAAATTGATTCTTAATATTATTTATGATTTGCGCTAGAATTATCAATAGATTTTTTTTGAATTGAATACAAACAAAATGAGCCCGGAATATTTCCGAGCTCAAAATAATAGATCAATAAAATAATACTCTCACCAAATACCTCTTCACTCTTCACTCATTTAAACTGCCACCGGCGCCTTAATTCCTGGATAAGGATCATATCCCTCCAGCGTAAAGTCCTCGTATTGGAAATCCAAGATGTCTTTCACATTTGGATTGATTTTCATCGTAGGAAGAGGCCGCGGAGTACGAGATAATTGCAATTCCACTTGTTCCATGTGATTGCTGTAGAGGTGTGTGTCTCCGCCCGTCCATACAAAATCACCCAAGCCTAAATCACATACTTGTGCGATCATCATCGTCAACAAGGCATAAGAAGCGATGTTAAAGGGAACCCCTAAGAATACATCTGCCGAGCGTTGATACAATTGACAAGATAATTTGCCATCGGCCACATAGAATTGAAAGAAGGCATGGCAAGGCATTAAAGCCATTTTTGGTAGGTCTGCCACGTTCCATGCACTGACAATGATCCGACGAGAATCTGGGTTGGTTTTCAGCGTATGGATGGCTTCCTTGATTTGGTCGATCACAACGCCGTTGGCACCTTCCCAACTTCTCCACTGTTTGCCATACACCGGACCTAGGTCTCCGTTTGAGTCGGCCCATTCATTCCAAATACTAACATTGTTGTCTGTCAAATACTTGATATTCGTTTCTCCTTTTAAGAACCACAATAGTTCATAAATGATGGATTTTAAGTGCGTTTTCTTGGTTGTTACTAATGGAAAGCCTTCTTCGAGGTTGAATCGCATTTGATAGCCAAAAACACTTGTTGTTCCTGTACCTGTTCGGTCGGATTTAAAAGTTCCGTTTTCTTTAATGTGCGTTAATAAATCTAAATATGCTTGCATGTTAGGCTACGAAGGTTTGTCCGTTTAAAAGTAAACTGTGTGTTATAATTGCGCTAGGCTCTAATTGAGCTGTAGCTGAGCAATATTTGTCCATCGACATTTGGATAGCTTTTAGTGCTTTAATTCCATCGATTTGGCCTCTTAACTCAAATTGAATATTGATTTGTCGAAAAGGAGTCTTCTCCGTTCCCTCAATTTTCTCTCGGTCACCTTGTACACGGATTTGAAAATCCTCCACCACCTGACGTTGCTTTTTTAAGATCAAAATCACATCAATTGCCGTGCAGCCACCTAATCCCATCAATAATAATTCCATGGGACGTGCACCTGCATTATGTCCCCCGATTCCCTCTGCGGCATCGATATGCACCGAAACAGGCGAGGAACCTTTGGCCTCAAAATGAAAATCTTGATCTAATCGATTTAATATTACTTCCATGTTATTTTAATTCAGTGGATTTAATTGCTTTTGTCCATAAAACATCGCCTTTCACGTTGAACAACGTGATGGTCATAGTACGATCTTTCAAGGGACCCGAAACTTCAATTTTTGAAAAAGCGCGTTCTTGTATTAAGGTGCCTGGAACCAAGGTTTCATTGTAATCAAGTTTGACCGCATCCGCTTTGCCAGCTGTCATAGGGGAAACCGTCAAATCGTATAATGGATAAGTTCCAGGTCTTTCCAATTTATTCAAATCTGAAATATGTCGGTCGCCTGTTAAAAATAGCACCCCGGGAATATTTCGGTTTTTCAATTCCTTGAATAATTGATTCCGCTCTCCTTCGTAATTCGCCATGTTTTCGAATACCTTAGCCGGGCTAACAACTTGGCCTCCATTGACAATCACTTTAAAGCTTGCCTTGGAAGAAATAAGCGCATCTAATAGCCAATTCATTTGTTTCTGTCCCCAATAGTCTTTATTGGGGTCATTTAATTCGTTGGGTGCCTTATTCCAGCGGTCATCCATTAAAAAGAATTCCACGTCCGCCCATTGGAATTTCCCCGTGATACCTTCGTTGGGGAAGATGTAATTGGGATTCCCCCAATACATTTTGAACATTTCCAATGAGGTTTGTTTCAATGGAAAAGAGCGATCTGAATCATTGGGACCGTAGTCATGATCATCCCAAATGGCATAATGGTGTACATTGGCCAATAAGGGTTGCATTGACTTCACCGCACGTGCATGGTCATTGCGATGAATCATTCCCGTTCTCGTGTAATCCGGTTCACGGTAATAGAAATTATCACCACCCCAAAGCATGAAATTAGGTTTCTTGGCATACATCGCAGCATAAACTTCATCTGCGCCACCGTATGGTCGGCCTGGTCGGTCAGTACCTTCTTCATTCACATAATTACATGTTCCAAAAATGAATGAGAACGCTGGAGGATCTTTTCTCCACTGCCATAGCTCTTGGGTTTGGAATTCCAAGGGATAGTTAAAACTTACTTTTTTCCCATTGACCCATACTTCATATTCGTATTTTTTGCCCATGCTCACCTCATCCGCGATGATGCGTGCAATGAAAGCCTGCGATTTCGCTGTTCTAACGGGTTCCGTTTTATGGATGTTTTTATCTCCTTTTTCCCAATAACGTAAGCATACCTCCGCCGATTTTTCGGTTTGAATCCATACGAGGACTTCCTTCATTTCGGAGTAGCCCAACATAGGACCGCTCTTAATTTGTGCAGAACTAACTAGGGGAGCCAGTAGGAATAAGGCAATAATTATGCTTTTCATGTTCGTTCAATTAGTATCTTTGTGGCTTATAAATTTCCCTATGGCATATTATTCAATTCAGAACATTCCGTTAACCGATTTAGCCAAAGATTTTGGTACGCCACTTTATGTATACGATGCCGACAAAATTAGGGAAAAAATCTCGGTTTTGAGGGGTGCCTTCGAAGGAATTGATTTGACGATAAAATACGCCGTTAAAGCCAATACGAATTTATCCATTTTACGCTTGATGCGTGCCAATGGAGTTGATATGGACGTCGTGTCTCCACAGGAATTAGAGATGGGATTAATTGCAGGTTATGAGGGTGGACAAATTACTTTTACGCCATCTGGAGTGCATTTTTCAGAAATTGAATATGCGGTTTCGAAGGGGGCAATTGTCAACTTAGATAATTTATCGGTGTTGGAGAAATTTGGTCAAACCTATGGTTCGTCGCAACCATGTTTGATTCGCATTAAACCCCATGTTTTTGGTGGGGGGAATGAAAAGATTATGACGGCACATCCGGAGTCTAAATTTGGGATTTCGATTCATCAAAAAGCGGAAATTTTAGCGCTTGTTGAAAAATATAATATTAACGTAATTGGCTTACACCAACATACAGGTTCGGATATCAAGGATGGCAAGACCTTTGAACAGGCCGCCTCAGCGCTTTTTGATTTTGCCTATGATTTTAAGGATTTGCAAATCATCGATTTAGGTGGGGGATTTAAAGTACCATATTCGCCCGAAGATCCCGGCGTGAATATGAAAGAAGTAGGCCGAATCATGAGTGATGCATTTCGTGCATTCTGCCAAAAATACGGTCGGGAATTGCGCCTTTGGGTAGAACCAGGCAAGTTTTTAGTAAGTGAATCAGGGACTTTCTTAGCGGAATCCAATGTTGTTAAACATGATCCTGTCAAAACATTTGTGGGCATCAATTCAGGATTGAATCATTTGATTCGTCCCATGATGTACGGCTCTTACCACTATATTTTCAATGCGTCCAATCAAGATAGCTCCAAGCAAGCGGAATACCGCGTGACGGGTTATATCTGTGAAACGGATACATTCTCATTTGATTATGCCGGTAAACAAAATGAACGCTTATTGAATGAGGTCAAAGAAGGAGACATTATTGCTTTGGCGAATGCTGGAGCTTATGGATTTACCATGGCTTCGCATTATAACTCTCGCTTTTTACCTGCCGAGGTATTAGTTGACGGGGGAGTCGCCCGCGTCATTCGCAAACGGGAAACCATGAAGGATTTGTTGAGGAATCAGGAAATATAGTAACCTTTCTTAATCCCTAGGCTGAAGCTTAGGGATAAAAAATAACCCCAGACTTCAGTCTGGGGACTCGCGAGGTATCGCGTCTCTACTATCCAACGTCCACCGCCTAATGCCCAAATTTATATTTCAATCGACTTGATATACGCCGATGGCGTAATTCCTACTTGCTCCTTAAACGCATCAATGAATTTTGATCTAGAAGCAAAGCCTGCTTTTGTAGAAATAGCTTCGATGGTTATTTTTTTAGATTCTCCAGCGTTCAAGAGTTCTATGGCGTAATCGATGCGAATTTTTTTTCGCCATTGACTAAATGTTATTCCAATCACTGTGTTGAAATACAGCGATAATGCTCTTTCAGGGATTTTCAAATCAAATGACATTTGAGCTAATGAGAAATCCTTTTTCGTAAAGGGTAATGTTAGTAAATAGCTGGGTAATTCTTCTTCAATTTCTAAATCGATTTCACTGTGCTTTCTTTTTTTAGGTATAACTGATTTAAATTCATTTATATAGCTTGAATTCTCTTTGTTTGAGATGAAAGAAACATTGCCATACAGGATTTTGGGAAATAAAAACAAGAAGAAATTTTGCAAGAAAAAGCCGCCACCTGCTACGGCAAAATAATGCTGTTTGGAAGTGAAAATTTGGGTATAAGCATCACTCTGAAAGTCAAAATTGATTCCTACAACCGTCAACATATGTAATAAACTGTTGCTGGAAATGATGAATTGAATTCCACAAAGTAAATAAATCCATCTTTTGAGGATTTTGTGGTTTGTAGTCAATTGCCCTAAAACGGCCTTCGTTTTTCGGGCATGCCAATTGAAATAGATGAGCGAAAATATGCAATATGCAACTAAGTGTAAAGTCCTTGAAACGAGTATAAATTCAAACGATACAAATTGGAAATCTAAACTATATTTCTCAGTTACATTGATAATTTCGTGGGCGATTTTGGCTTTTTGATCAAAAGGAAGCGTGGTGTAGGGTAAGCAATTTATGAGAATGAAAACAGCCGGTATAAGATGTAATAAGTCTAATTTTTCTAGTCTATGATTATCTGTTACCATGGTTTTTACATAGTAAAACAACAAGGGGCCTAACAAATAGGATAGAGGTAGAAAATGCACAAAACAAATTCCCTCCCAAAATGGGTCTTGTGTGTAATGTAAGCCATAATAGATCAATACAACCACATTACAGCATAAGAAGAAGAGGGCTAAAAATGCATTCGATCTATTTAATGAACTCAAATAATAAATTAGAATAAAGGAAGTGAATATTCCGAATAAGGGGAAAATGATGCCCATGATGAATTAGGTTTTTCGCTTAAAGTTTCAAGATAAGTAATATTGATATGGTATCATGTTCCAATCCCGCAATTTGGAACAAATTAATGTCGCAAACATGTGAAATTGTTTCTTCAGCTGCACAAATTGCAACATTATTCATCCTTAAATCAAAATTCTAATGAAAAAATTAGTACTCGCATTATTGACTATTTCTACTTTTGTGCATGGTCAGTCTTCACAAGTTTTCCAAGAGGGAAATGCTGAAACGGGATTCAATTCTGGTTATAATTTGGAAAAATCACCTAATACGAAATGGGTATTAAATTCCATCAAAGCGTTAGAATCCATGGACACGCTTAGCTACAAATCTTTTTACTCAGCAGATGTGAAATTTCATGATAATTTAGAAGAAAAGAATTTGAGCCAAAATGTGGCATTTATTAGTGCCTTAAAAGCGAACGGTATTTCTGTGAAATTTGAAAAGGTAGCTCCTATTTGGGAATATGTGCACAAAAACAAAAATATGAAAGAGGCCAACAACTATGTGATTTCATATCAATATGCCACATTAACAAAAGCTGGTAAAACCATTAAAGTAGTCATTAGTGCTGTTGACCTAATTAAAGATGGTAAAATAGTACAAGAATGGCTTGCTTACGATACTGCGGGTATCATGAGCTTGATTAAGTAAAGGATCAAGCGGGGCGAAGGCCCCTTTTGAAATTGTATAACGCGATACCTCGCGCTTAATCCCCAGACTGAAGTCTGGGGTTAATTTATAACCCTAGGCTTTAGCCTAGGGACTAGTCGCGAGGTATCGTGTCACTACAGTCTAATGACTAAAGTTCAACGTCTAGGTCATCAGTCCAATCGCCGCAATTCATGCGGCTCAAAATTGGCAATCCTGAAAGGTTTGCCAAAGAGTCATTAGTCCAACTCTAATAGAAGCCGCTATCGCGTCTCTACAAAACGGATCTCTTACCTTTTAACTCTTAACTCTTCACTCATACCTCTTACCTCAGTACAGCACCCACGTATCCTTCGAACCACCTCCCTGCGAGGAGTTTACAACCAGGGAACCTTTACGCAAGGCCACCCGCGTTAATCCACCGGGCATCACCTTGACACCGTCACCGTATAGAATATAAGGGCGTAAATCGACATGCCGACCTTCTGCGTGGTCATCGATCAAGCAAGGAACGCGCGATAAGGAAATGGTAGGTTGAGCGATGTAGTTACGAGGATTTTTCAAGATAAGGGCCTTGAATTTTTCTTGCTCTTCTTGGGTCGATTTGGGTCCGATCAACATGCCATAACCGCCTGCTTCATTCGCTTCTTTGACCACTAATTTTTCGATATTGGCCAATACATAAGCACGATCTTCTTCTTCCGAACAAATATAAGTTTTGACATTTTGAATGATCGGATCCTCATTCAAGTAGTATTTGATGATGCGCGGAACATAGGCGTATATCACCTTATCATCAGCCACACCTGTTCCCGGAGCATTCGCAATCGCTACTTTCCCATTTTTATACACATCAAAAATGCCTGGGATTCCGATCATTGAATCTGGATTGAAGACGTTCGGGTCTAAAAAGGTATCATCGATCCGACGATATATTACGTCCACTATTTGGAAGCCTTTCGTCGTTCGCATTTTAACATACCCGTCATGAACCACCAAATCCCGGGCGTCCACTAATTCAACACCCATTTGTTGGGCCAAATAGGAATGCTCAAAATATGCCGAATTATAGATTCCAGGTGTTAACACCACGACCGTCGGTTCCGGTCGGTCGCTGATGAATCGCAACATCTCCAATAACTTATGTGGATAATCTGAAATCGGCCGGATCTGCGTTTTAGCAACGACTTCTGGAAAGGTTTGCTTCAGTAATTCCCGGTTTTCCATCATGTACGAAACGCCCGACGGACAACGTAAATTATCCTCTAAAATCATGTATTCCCCATCGGCTCCCCGTATTAAATCCGTTCCCGTGATGTGGATGTAAATGTTTTTGGCAGGTTTAATCCCTATGCAAGGCCTTAAAAAGTCTTTGGATGACTCTATGACTTCCGCCGGAATAATTCCGTCTTTGATGATCTTTTGATCCGAGTAAATATCGTTCAAAAATAGATTTAAAGCCGTAATGCGCTGAATTAAGCCCTTCTCAATTTTCTCCCATTCCTTGGCTTCCACAATGCGGGGGATAATATCAACCGGCATGATGCGCTCGGTTCCTTCATTTTCCGCATAGACATTAAACGTAATACCCATAGCCATCAAAGCACGCTCTGCAGATTGCTGCCTACGGGTAAATTCTACTTGTTTTAATTGCTCGACGCGTTCTTTGAAATGGGTGTAACCCGGACGAACTTCGCCGTTCTCGTTGAACATTTCGTCGTAAAATCCCTCGGTATCGTATTGGTCAAAAGTGAAATTCATACGCTTGATATTTTGATTAAATGCTTGATATGCAAATAATTTAGAATTTTAAATTTACAATTGGTCCTCTGGCTTTACGTATTTTCAAAACTTAGTCGGAAATTTCAGTTAATTACCAAAATTTTACAATTTAAACCGCAATTTTGGGCTTAATTTTACGGCATGGTTTTATTGAACTTCCTCTTTTTTGCAAGTCCCATCGGGGCAATTCGGGTGGAATATACCCAACAAGGTATTTCGAGTCTTCGATTTGTCGAACATATGGGAGAGAATCACACAGATAATCCCACGCTTGAGCAACTGATTCTTGCCGATTTACAAGGCTACTTTACCCAAAAGAATTATGTGTGGAAATGTGCTGTTGCCCCACATTTGGGTACCGAATTTCAAGAAAAAGTTTGGAATGCTTTGCATGAGATTCCTGCAGGGGAGGCCTGGACTTATCGGGATATTGCCCTTAAAATCGGCCAAGCTAAAGCCGCACAAGCAGTAGGGAATGCCAATGGTCAAAACCCTGTTTTGTTACGAATTCCTTGTCACAGGGTCATCGGTTCCAATGGAGCAATGGTAGGCTATGCTGGTGAATTGTGGCGCAAAGAATGGCTATTGAATCATGAAGGTTATGCCGGATTAAACCAACAAATGTCTTTATTTTAAGCATGGAGAACGAACAAATTGTAGATGCCCTTGAGCTCTTAGTTAAATTATGGGATGTACATGGCATCAACGAATTTAAAAGCAAAAACCTCAGCTTTGCGGCACGAGGTTTAGATAAATTTGCCGGCCGGATTGCAAATTGTGATCAAGATGCACTTTATGCCATTCCTGGAGTAGGGAAGGTTGTTGTTCAAATTGTACAAGATATTGCCCAAACAGGAACTTGCGCCGACATGGATGCCATGATTGAGCAAACGCCCCCGGGGATTCTCGACATATTAAAAATTAAAGGTTTGGGTCCTAAAAAAGTCGGTGTAATCTGGCGAGAATTGGGGATTACAGAATTAGATGATTTGTTGGCGGCCTGTCATGCTAATCAGCTCGAGCAACTCAAAGGATTTGGCAAAGCGATTCAAGAAAATGTCAAAACCTATATTTTATTTCTTAAAGAAAATAGCCGCAAATTACGTTTGGATAAAGCGGCTAAATTAAGTCAACACCTCTTAGGCTTGTTGGAGCCAATATTCCCTCAAATTTTAGTTTCGGGTGAATTGAGTCGAAATTGCGAAGTGATTTCAAGCCTTGTATTTATCGCGGAAACTGCGGACATGTTTGGTGCGCAGGGTTTGATTGAGGGAATTGAGGGATTGCAAACTGATTTCCAGCAATCCTCGCCATTTACCTGGCGCGGACACGTAGAAGGTCATTTGATTCCCATCGAGATTCATTTTTCGGATACATCCCAATTAAGTAGTTTGCAATTTCAATTGGGTTCGAATCCGGAGCATTTGGCAGAGGTGAATTTTTTCCAACTTAAAAATATTCAATCAGTCGAATCGATTTATGCTTCTCAAAACCTTCCTTTTATCGTCCCGGAGATGCGCGAAGGCTTCAAGGAATTTGAATGGGCAGCCAAACACCAAAATGCGGATCTAATTGAATTGGAGGATTTAACAGGTTGTTTGCACAATCACTCAACCTATTCCGATGGCAAGAATACGCTATTGGAAATGGCAGAGGCTTGTCGGACCCTAGGCCTGTCCTATTTTGGCATTGCAGATCACTCGCAATACGCGGCCTATGCGGGAGGATTGAAGGAAGAAGATATCATCCGCCAACATACCGAAATCGATGCCTTGAATCAGCAATGGACTGATTTTCAGATTTTAAAGGGAATCGAAGCAGATATCCTGCCCGATGGAAGTTTGGATTATAATGACCGAATTTTGGGAACCTTTGATTATGTTGTTGCCTCGGTACATGCCCAATTGGTGATGGAGCAAGAACGTGCCATGGGCCGACTGATCAAAGCCATCGAGAATCCCTATACGCGTATTTTAGGTCACCCAACAGGCCGTTTGTTATTAACAAGAAACGGTTACCCGATCGATACAAGCAAGATTTTAGATGCCTGCAAAGCGAACGGCGTAAGCATTGAATTGAATGCAAGCCCTTATCGTTTGGATTTGGATTGGCGCCATATTTATGAGGCGATGGATAAAGGTGTATTTGTTTCCATTAATCCCGATGCACATAAAATCGAAGGACTAAAAGACATGGAATATGGTGTTCGGGTAGGCAGAAAGGGTGGCTTATTGAAAGCCTTAACCCTAAATGCTTTACCACTGAATGAACTGAAAGCCTTTTTTGCGAAGGCCTAAAAATTGGGTTTTAATAAGTATTTCGCATAGAATTCATCGATGATTCGTACCGCATCCGAAGGAGTGTCAACAATCGAAAACAATTCCAAATCTTCTTCATGGATATTTCCATGCTGCACCATCGTGGATTTCATCCATTCAAATAAGCCTGACCAGTATTCAGTACCTACGAGAACTACGGGGAAGCGACCAATTTTATGTGTTTGAATAAGTGTCAATGATTCGAACATTTCATCCAAAGTGCCAAAGCCTCCCGGCATGATGATGAATCCTTGTGAATACTTTACAAACATTACTTTGCGCACGAAAAAGAAATCAAAATTGATATTCTTGTCGTGGTCAATGTAGGGATTAGAGGTTTGTTCAAATGGTAATTCGATATTCAATCCCACCGAACGTCCCCGTTCACTTTTCGCCCCTTTATTACCCGCTTCCATGATTCCGGGTCCACCACCTGTGATGACACCATAGCCATGACGAACGAGTTTTGCAGCAATTTGTTCTGCTATTTGATAATATTTATCCTCCGGTTTGGTTCGTGCAGAACCAAAAATGCTCACGCAAGGGCCTATTTTAGATAATTTGTCGATTCCCTCGACGAATTCACTCATGATTTTAAAAATCCGCCAAGACTCTTCTGATTTTATTTGAGCCCAGGTTTTGTCACCGAAAACCTTCTTAATTCGGTCTTCATCTTCTCTCCATTGATCTGTCATAATTTATCTGTTTGAACATTGGCAAATGTAAGTGATATGGACTTACCTTTGTTAAAATTTTTTGATACCTTTTTTATGAGCTTAGCAAAATCATTCGCCGTAGGTGGCGATCATGCAGGATTCGATTACAAAGATCAGTTAATTGATTTTTTAGAAGCCCAAGGAATTTCGGTAAAAGACTGTGGAACTTATTCCGCTGATTCTGTGGATTATCCTGATTTTGCACATCCGGTTGCGGAGTCTGTGGAAAAGGGCGAATCAACTTTCGGTCTTTTGCTTTGTGGCAGTGCGAATGGGGTGGCAATTACGGCCAATAAACACCAAGGTATTCGTGCGGGATTGGCTTGGAACGTGGAAGTAGCCCAATTAGTTCGTCAGCACAACGATGCGAATGTCCTTTGTTTACCTGTACGTTTTATTTCCTTGGAAGAAGCTAAAGCTTGTTTGCAAGCATTTATCGATACTCCTTTCGAAGGTGGTCGGCATGCAGGGCGTGTAGGTAAAATTGCTTGTTGCTAATTTACGCGTTTATATAGGTGATTATTCGTTTCCTGATACCTTGATTGCAAGTAGGGGAGGTAGATTTGCACGCGCTTAAATTTTCCGGAAGGATCAAAGATGTAGGTAGGAGGATCTTGGTTCATGTATTGATCTAACAATACGATTGTTTTAAATTGATCTAATTCATCAAAAATGGATTTGGATAATTCCCAATTGACAAACGGACCAGCCATTTGATTGTAGCGATAGGCCTCGATTTGAGGCCCTAAAACCATCAACTTTTCATTGCGAATTGAAATCTCAGAAGCTTTAATACGTTTATTTTCTTGTAGCTTCCAATCCCATTGAAGGGAGAAGTATGTCAAACCCAGCATAAGCCACAGCATCAATTCTCGGACCCAATATTTCTTCAACAAGAAAAAACTATTCAAACTGAAATAGGCTAATGCTGGAAGGAAGAAAAGTACATTATTACTTGAAGTAGCTGGTAAAGTGAAAATCACGATGAAGCCTGTGAAGATCCAAATCAAATTCGTTTGCTGTGCTTTTTGGCCAGTTGATTTAATCTTAGGATTCTCTACTACCTTCCAAAAACCATAAATAGCAAAGCCTAATCCAGGAATGTAGGCCCATGCCATTTCTTTTAATTGATCCCATAAAGGAACATGAAATTGGATGGCTGAGTTTTGGAAAACTTGAATGAGCGAAGGGAAATTTCCATGGTAAGCATAAATAAGCCCTGTAATGATGTTTATGATAAGAAAACCAACGAGTACCAAAAGCATTTGACGTATATTGATGCCTGAATAAAAGACCAGACTTAATATTCCCCAAAAAATAAATAGAAAGTAGCTCGGGTAACATAATCCTGCAGCACCTATGTAAAGGCCGATTAAGAAAACCCGGTCATCGACGTTTAGCGTACTTTGCTGTTTAACAATTTCCTGCCATGCTAACATTAAAAAGCTCAAGCCCAATAATGCGGCGGAGGGTATAAAAAATTCGAGTGAAAAATGGAAAAAAACCGCATAGACAAAAAACGGTAAATAACCCATGGGAGGCATTAATTCAAAGCGTTGTATTGTACGCTGGAAAATAAAAGCTTGCAATATGATTAATCCGCTTGCCCAATACGCATTCATTGAAATGGGTATCGATATGGCATCTAAAAGTTGGAAAAATCCAGCAGAAAATGGGCCTGAATTATCTCGAATATCTTGATACATCCGAAAGCCTTCATTCAGTTTTTGCCCGATCAAATGGTTCTTTAATTCCCAATAAAAAGGTTCAATATCCGCCTGCACAAAGAGAAATGTAGCCAATCCCCAGATCACCAACATGATTATTAGTGGAATAGATGCGTTAGAACGTAGAAATTGGAACATAATTGAATTTTGAATTCGCTAAATTACGGTGATTCCAATTATTATTGTGAAATTTGTGAGATTTTTGAGTAGAAAAGCATCGGAGCAAATATGGAAAATAAACGTCAACAAAAGTTTGGGAGACAAATCCAAAAGGATTTGAGTGATATCTTTCAAAAAGAATTTAGAGAGCTGTTCGGCAATGCAATGGTTACGGTGACAGATGTAAAAGTGAGTCCAGATTTGTCGGTTGCTCGTGTTTACTTAAGTTTCTTGTTGGCCGACGATGTCAATCAAATCATGTATGCCTTGTCCGAGAAGAACAAAGCCATTCGTAATGCATTAGCCAATCGGATCCGTAAACAAGCACGTATTATTCCGCATTTAGGGTTTTATTTGGATGATACAGCCGCCTATGCTGCTAAAATCGAAGCCCTATTCGAAGGCTTAGTTATTCCTCCATCCGACGGTATTCCTTCAGAAGAACTATAAGTTGCTTTCCCGTGAATCTATCCTTATTTATTGCAAAAAGGTATTTTTTTTCAAAAAGTAAGGCGAGTTTTATCTCCCTCATTTCTCGAATTTCCATGATCAGTGTGGGAGTCGAAGTGATGGCGCTCATTCTAATTTTATCCGTTTTCAATGGTTTAGAGGATTTTCAAAAGGGGCTTTTCAAGACCTTTGATCCCGATTTACGCATTTTGTCTGCTGAACAGCAACGATTGCAATTGAACGATTCCCAAGTTGCGTCCATACGGGCTATCCCGGGTATCGCTTACATGAATCCTGTGTTAGAAGATCAAGGACTTATTCGTTTCGATCAAAAACAATTGGTTGTTCGATTTAAAGGGGTAGATTCCTCATTTCTTGCTGCCAATCGGCTTAAAGGGCAAGTAGTGGAAGGGGAGTATTTTATTGGCGATTCGACCCAAGCTTTCGCGCTCGTGGGAATTGGGGTGTTCTTGAATATGGGGATGAGCTTTGAGAATACGGTGGAACCGATTCAAGCTTGGTATCCGGATCATGATCGTCTGCGTCGATTTGCAATTAGCGAAAATACGATTCGAAGTCAGGTGTTTTTTCCTGCAGCTGTACTCGAGGTAGAACAGAATTTCGATAATCAAACAGTTATTGTCCCTTTAGCATGGATGGAATCACTTGTAGGTTCACCAGGAAGTCGTTCTGCTTATGAAATTATGTTAGCTGAAAATGCTGATGATTCACAAGTAAAAGCAAGACTAATTGAAATTTTGGGTAAAGATTACACCGTTCAGACGCGTGATGAGCAGCATGCATTGCTCTTGAAAGCCATTAAAATTGAAAAGCTTTTCGTATTTCTCATCATGGCTTTCGTCATGGGAATTGCCTCTTTTACCCTCTTCTATTCACTCTCCTTATTAGTGATTGAAAAGCGGAAAGATCTGCGCTCGCTCATGGCCATGGGAATCACACCGAAACAATTACTTAAAACCTTTCTTTTTCTAGGCCTGATTATCAGCTTTTCTGGAGCTATCGTAGGGATGTTTTTTGGATTCGTACTGGCATGGGCTCAGCAACAATTTGGGATTGTTCCTTTAGGAATTCCCAATGCGTTAATTGATGCCTATCCGATTCAAATGCATGTGATGGATTTTGTTTGGACAGCAGTTGCTGTCATTGTCATCACCTTTGTCGCATCCATCTTCCCCGCCCGCAAAGCGGTTCAAATGACGTTTGATATTAAGTAGTAGGTGTAAATTCCCCTTCCCACTTCGAAACCACACAAGTCGCTACACCGTTTCCAGCCACGGATGTCACCGTTCTTCCCATATCTAAGAATGGATCCACGCCCAACAATAAGGCGATTCCTTCTGCGGGTAAATTGAACATAGTCAAGGTTCCTGCTATAATAACAAGCGATGCGCGAGGTACGCCTGCGATACCTTTTGAGGTAATCATCAAGGTTAATAACATGGTTATTTGTTGTTCCAAACTTAAATGGACGCCATAGGCTTGCGCGATGAATCCTGTAGCGAAAGTCATGTATAACATGGATCCGTCGAGATTGAAACTATAACCCAATGGTAAAACGAAGCCAACGATACGACGACTACAACCAAATTTCTCTAAAGCTGCGATAGTTTGAGGAAATGAAGCCTCGGAACTAGCCGTAGAAAAGGAGATAAGTAATGCTTCTTTTAACTCTTTCAAGAGTTTCCAATAATTAATTCCGTTCACGGCAGCGATAATCCACAGAATGACCGTTGTGAAGAACAAAAGGCCACCCATGAAACAAATCATTAAGTAACCATAACTGATAAGTATGCTCAGCCCTTTATTGGCTACAACGGTTGTCATGGCCGCAAATACCGCATAAGGTGCCACTTCCATCACATAATTCACCATTTTGAAAACCACCTCTGCCAAGTTTTCAATGACATGGATTAGGCGTTTGCCAGTCTCACCGATGGACCCCAAGGCAACCCCAAAGAACAGGGAGAAGATGACAATTTGTAGGATTTCATTTTCTGCTAATGCTTTGAAAAAACTGTCGGGAAAGATATGCAAGATGAAATCTTCCAAACTTTTTGCTTTGCTGGCATCAATGCCCGTTTCTGTACCCGCACTTGGTTTAGGCCAAGATTGTAAACTACCTGGTTGTGTTACATTTACTACTACCAATCCAGTCACTAGCGAAAGTATCGTGGCAAAATAGAAATACCCAATCGTTTTGACACCGATTCGTCCCACGGCCTTGAAGTCGCCTAATTTGGCAATACCTACAACTAAGGTGCAAAAGACCAAAGGGCCTACAATCATTTTGATTAATCGCAAGAAAATCTTGGAAATTACTTGAACTTTACTCGCGATATCGTGGCTTACTTCTGGAGAAAGGGTAATATATAGATATTCACCTAAAGCGAGTCCTAAGACAAATCCAATGATGATTTTTTGCGTTAAACTTAGTTTCATGTTATTGAGGTTGATGTAGGTATTTTTTGTAAAAGGGAATTCGATAGATAATCATTCCCCAAATTAAAGGAAATAATAGCCAATCTAAAAGTTTGTAATTTGTTTGAAATTGAATTTTATCAATGATGGCGCATTCGTTCGGTGAAATCGACTCAATTCGATGTTCATGCCGCCAAGTCTTAATTCCAAAGGGAACGCTTGTTCCCTCATCAACAAATACATAAGAACTTGCATCAGCTTTAAACGAGCTTATAACTGAATACCACCGAGTTCGGTAAAGTAAAAAATCAAGTTCTATACAGACTTTATCATTTACGTGACAGCCATCAAATTGGATGATTCTTGCAATAGGAAACGGCGGGGATAATTTGGCCAATAGTTTTTGGTCAAACTTGCTCCATACGTAAGGCAGTGTGGCTGAAACCTGCGAAGTAATTTGGAAGTTCGGCATTAAAATTTCGCCAATAGGTTAAGTAAAAACCCTCCAATTGCCTTCATGCCCAAAATAAGATAGGAACTCCATGAAAAATTGTTCGCTTTATCGTCCTCCGTGTTAACCTCTGCCTTAGTAGACGCTTGGATATATAAATTGACTTTTTTTTCTTTTCTAGCAAGAGAATCAGACTGTATGGTTTTCGTTTTTGGATGCAATGCCGCATATTCAACCATTCCAAAGTTGGCGAACAACAAGGGCGAGGTAATCAGTAAAAGTAGTAATCCGTATTTTCTCATTTGCCTAGTTGACTTTTTTCTTTGCTGCTTCAAATTTTTGCATTTGCTGGATAATCGCTTCTTCATTAGCTTTTTGATCCAGTTTATTTTGTTCTTGATTAGCTAGAATTTTCTCTTTCTCTATTTTAGTTTCCTCCAGACGCTTTGTCAATAATTCTGTTTGGCGTTTGTTGGAATCCAATTCGCGGATCATCCGCTCAGCAGCTTTTTGTTGCTTTGTTTTTGTAGCAATTAAGTCGTTTAATGCCTTTTCTTGCGTACGAACATCTTCCTCTAAGTTGATGATTTTGACAAATTCTTCCAACCAATCACTCGCATCACGGTATTTTTCATGCCCATTTTGAATGTAGGTATCAGGTCCTGTTGCGATTGAGACGAATAATTTGGTCTTGTTTTTCTCTTCGCTCGTCTTGGAAAGTAAGGTTACTCCGTCTTTTGAAATATCGGAAATCTTCGCTTGATAAACATTTATCGCTCCGCCTCGACCGACCTCCACCTTGCCAAACTTCTTCAAATAGTTCTTCCACGATTCAATCACATATTTTTCTTCTGAATTGATGTAGGTATAGAATCCTTCTTTTTTAGCTCTTTCAATTTCGTCCATACCCGTGAATACTTGACCAAATAAGGAAATGCTTGAAAAAATAAGGACGCTTGCTAGAATGAATCTTTTCATGGAACGTTAATTTTATGGAATGTAATGAGCAAAGGTATATCTTTAAGGACACTTTTTGCACAAGATTAACTCATTTTTTTCTTCACTGTTTTGGATGGCAAACAGGGTGAATTCGCCGCCATCTTTTAACTTTAGTTTAGTCCTGAGTGCATCAGCCTTTAAAGGAAAATTCTTCGTACTGATGTTGGCTCTAAAGTCCGGAAGATGCGCTTTTAACCAATTCGGTTGCACGGGCCCTGTCGCAATTCGTTCAAATTTTTTGCCTGGGAACGCCGACTGATAAGCATCTGAACTATATAAATGCGTATGCTTGCCTAATTGCCAGATTTTCTCGTCCTGGACTAATTTGAAAAAACCAGCTTTTAAAAGCGCGGGATGTGCCTCATAAATATATGCCCCCACTTTTTCAATGTGCAAGTTTGCTTCGCGTTCTTCTGAAAGTTTGCCACTGAAAAACGATTCAGGCGAATTAGCTAATTCAGCGATTTCAATGTCAGGATCTAAACTGGATTGTACCGACTTGATAAATAACAATTCCTTGACTTCTTGTTGGTAGGCAACCACATACACCTTCTCCACACCTCCTAATTCCTGTATCGCCCTAGTGATATCCAAAACTGGACTTGTTTTAATTAATATCTTGCAGGTATTTGAAGCTTTCGCTAGCAAGTCTAATACGTTCGGATGGCAGTCTTTAAACAAGATGACTTTATTTCCTTGCGAATCTCTGCGAGCTGGGTCCACATAAATCCAATCAACATCTTGATTCAAATGATCTAAACCATTCCCATGAATATGCGTGACATTTTGCAAGCCTAATACTTGGTGGTTGTATCGCGTATGTTCAGCAAGTTCAGCTTGTTGCTCCACATAAGTAACATGTTTGCATGTTTGGGCAAATGCCCATGTGTCCACACCCATGCCTCCAGTGATGTCAATCAAATTCCCTTGAACAAGCTTTGCCTTAAATAAAGCTGTTGCCTCCGAGGACGCCTGTTCCAAGGATATTTGTTGGGGGAAGCAGATGCCATGATTAGCGGTCCAAACAGGTAGTTTTTCGGCTAATTTTTGTCGAGCCTGTATTTGGCCTGCTAGTTTTTTGATATCCAAGTCGGGATATTTTTTTGCCGACAAAGCGATACGACTCGCGTCCTGTTGTAGATGTTCCTGAATGAATTTTATTTCTTCGGGTAGAAGCATACAACAAAAATAGAATGTTTATTGTAAATTTAGCTGTATAAACTTATTCATATGTCGATTTATCAGTTAACTGTTAACAAGAAAAAGCATCGCGTTGATGTCGATTCTGATACACCTTTACTTTGGGTCATTCGTGATGTCATCGGATATACCGGTACAAAATTTGGATGTGGGATGGGATTATGTGGTGCTTGTACAGTCTTATTGAATGGTTCGCCCATTCGTTCTTGTTCGACTCCCGTGTCTACGTTAAAGCCAACGGATAAAATTACGACCATTGAAGGTTTGTCGGAAAAGGCAACTCACCCCGTGCAAGAAGCGTGGGTGGAAGCGCAAGTACCGCAATGTGGCTATTGCCAATCAGGTCAAATCTTAGCTGCCTCTGCTTTATTGGCTTCTAATCCGAATCCAAGTGATGAGGATATCGATACCGCCATGGCGGGAAATATTTGTCGTTGCGGTACCTACACGCGGATGCGTCAAGCGATTCATTCAGCAGCCAAGAAAATTCAAAACACTAAAAAATCATAAACATGAAAACATCAACTTCACGTCGTGATTTTTTACGCATGAGCACGACGTCTGCTTTCGTTTTGGCATTAGGTTTTTCATCCGAAAGCAAAGGAAAGCTATTAAAAAAAGTAACGACAACTGGGGTTCAAATTAACCCATATATCAATATTAATGAGGCAGGAAAAGTAACCTTGTTTAATCCGCGTCCGGATATGGGACAAGGGACTTACCAAATCCTTCCGATGTTATTAGCCGAAGAATTAAATATTCCTTTGGATCAAGTAGAGATTCAAATGACGGATGGTTCCGATCGTTTTGGTTCACAACTATCTGGCGGTTCTTCTTCTGTTCGTACGCGTTGGATTCCTTTACGTACAGCTGGTGCTACGGTTCGCGAAATGTTAGTGCAAGCCGCGGCAAATCGATGGAAAATTTCCATGAATGATTGTTCTACAAAAGATGGATTTGTCATCAATAAGATTTCACAAGCTAAATTGTCCTATGGCGAATTAGTAGAAGAGGCATCGCATCTTCCGGTACCCGCTAAACCCAAATTAAAATCTTTTGCCGAGTTCACGCAGTTGGGGAAACCTTCCATGCGTCCAGATGTTCCTGCGAAAGTAGATGGTACAGCTATTTTTGGTATGGATGTACAATTGCCTGGCATGTTGTATGCGAGTATTTTACATTCGCCAACCATCTATGGCAAGGTGCAGTCTTATGATGCGACCAAAGCCATGGCTGTTAAAGGCGTTCGTTTTGTTTTGAAAACGGAGCGTGTGTTTTTCCATGGCCCTTATTCGGATTCTGGTGGATTTGACCAAAAACTTAGAGGGAAAGCTGAAGCCATTGCCGTAGTCAGCGAATCATATTGGTCGGCATTAAAAGCCAAGAAACTTATTCAGGTTTCTTGGAATGCTTTAGGCTTCGGCGAAACGGCAACAGAGCAATATTTTAATCAAGCCAAAGCTGCTGCATTACATGAAGGCAATGAATACAAAGATGCCAAAGTGGGTGATTTTGCAAAGGCCTTACAATTATCAGATTATAAAGTTCAGGGTACCTATCAAACGCCATTCATGTCCCATGCGCCTATGGAGCCATGTAATGCAACGGTGTTTGTACAAGGAGACCAAGTAGAAGTTTGGGCACCGATTCAAGGCCCCGACGGATTGGTCAATGATTTAGCCACCTATTTGGGTGTTAAGCGTCAAAATATTAAGATAAATGTCACTTTTATGGGTGGGGCTTTTGGTCGGAAAGCGGTATTTGATTTCGTGATGCAAGCAGCCAATTTATCTAAACAGGTCAATGCACCTGTGAAGGTAATTTGGACACGAGAGGATGACATCCAACAAGGTCCTTACCGACCAGGCATGATTTCAGCCATGCAGGGTGGATTGGATAAGGATGGAAATGTGTTGGCTTTTGAACATCGTTTGAATGGCGCATCGATCATGGCGTCTGTCTTTAAGGCCGATATGCGGAATAATCCGGATCCATGGGCCGGCGAGGGAATCAATTTAGAAGATAGTCCGTATGCTTTTCCGGCGCGTCGGAATTCATTTAATTGGATAGATCCTCAAATGCCAGTGTTGTGGTGGCGTTCGGTCTATGCGTCAACCAACGTATTTGCGCAAGAGTCCTTTATGGATGAATTAGCAGCCGAGGGAGAAAAAGATCCATTGGATTTACGACTACACTTATTGCGCGATGCTCCTAAGTTTGTTTCGGTTTTAAATAAATTAGCTGAAATCTCCGATTATCGGGCCAAACGTAAGCAAGGTGTTTCCATCGGTATTGCCATCGCTCGTTCGTTTGCGAGTATAGTCGCACATGCCATTGTTGTTGAAAAGCAAAACACGGGTGGTGTTAAGATTAAACATGTTTATTCCGTGATTGATTGTGGATTCCCTTTGAATCCAGATAATATTAAAGCACAGGTAGAAAGCAATATTGTGTATGGGTTATCCGCTGCGGTTTGTAATCAGATTACACGGACACACGGAAAAACGGAACAAAGTAATTTTCACGAGTATACCGTCTTACGTCAAGGGGAAATTCCGGCATTAACCATTTATGTAATGCCTAGTCAGGATGAACCAGGCGGGGTAGGAGAACCTGGTTTGCCACCTATTGCTCCAGCTTTATGTAATGCCATTTTCTTAGCTACAGGAAAACGTGTGCGGACACTTCCATTTGATTTAAGTTCGATTTAGATGGTTGGCGTAATTTTAGCCGCTGGGGCATCATCGCGCTTGGGAGAGGCGAAACAATTATTGGTATATCAAGGCCAAAGTCTGTTAGAGCGATCTATTCGGCTGGCTTTTTCTGTATGCCAAGATGTGTTGGTTTGTCTGGGATCAGAGGTGGTTCAGTCTGTTCAAATTATGGAAAATTTGAAAAAGGAGTTTCCACACTTATCCTATGTTCAGGTGGATGAATGGGAGAAAGGGATGGGGGAGACACTTTCGGTTGGACTCAGAACAGTAGACATGTCTCGCGATGTATTGGTTTTATTATGTGATTTGCCATTTTTGACAAATGCTCATCTGAGGAATTTGACCTCTTTGGCAAACCCGAATCGAGCCATCGTCGCTTCATTCCAGGGAGTTAATTCTCCACCCGTATTAATTCCAGCAGCATTAAGGCCTTTGTTTGCCCATTGGAGTGGAGATCAAGGATTAGGTAAATTTTGGCGCCAAAACCCCATGCTTTGTGAAATTGTACACTTCTCAGATAAGTTCAGAGATGTTGACGTTCCGGAGGATCGGGAATATTGGGGGATATGAGGATTAGTCCCCAGACTAAAGTCTGGGGTTATTTTATAGCCCTAGGCTTCAGCCTAGGGTTTTGGGGTTATTTAATTGCCCTAGGCTTTAGCCTGGGGTTTTAAAAAGATTACTACCTCTCTACATTTTTGATTTTTACAAGTTATTTTTTTCGGCTCTCTTCACGAAATTTATTACCTTTGTGGCTTCTTGCGTCGATGCAACAACATTTCTTAATTAACTTATAAGCGTGGAATCTAACGAAAGCCTACCAACCGTAGAAACAGCCAAAAAATTGGGATTATTGCCTGAAGAATATGATCGTATTCAGGAGATTTTAGGTCGTAAACCGAATTTTACGGAGTTATCTATTTTCTCAGTCATGTGGTCAGAACACTGCAGTTACAAAAACTCCATTGTTTGGTTGAAGACTTTACCAAAGGATTCACCGCGTATGTTGGCCAAAGCCGGCGAAGAAAATGCAGGTTTAGTGGATTTGGGTGATGGTTTAGGTTGTGCTTTTAAAATTGAATCTCACAATCACCCGTCCGCGTTAGAACCTTATCAAGGTGCTGCAACAGGGGTAGGGGGTATTAACCGTGATATTTTCACGATGGGTGCTCGGCCCATTGCTCAGTTAAATTCCTTGCGTTTTGGAAACATTGATTTGGCAAAAACCAAATGGTTGGTCAAAGGTGTTGTGAAAGGTATTGGCGATTATGGGAATGCTTTTGGTATCCCAACAGTAGGTGGCGAGGTACAATTTGATGATTGCTACAACGTAAACCCTTTGGTCAATGCCTTTTCAGCAGGTATTTTAAAAGTAGGTACGCAAGCTTCAGCCATTTCATATGGTGTAGGTAACCCGGTATTTATCGTGGGTTCTGCGACTGGAAAAGATGGAATTGGAGGTGCTAGTTTTGCTTCGGAAGATATTACAGCAAAGTCGACAGAGAAATTACCAGCGGTTCAAGTTGGGGATCCTTTCCAAGAAAAATTATTATTAGAAGCATCTTTGGAAATCATTGAAGCGGGTTGTGTGATTGGTATTCAAGACATGGGGGCGGCAGGTATTATCTGTTCCACTTCTGAAATGTCTGCTAAAGGAGAACATGGAATGATCATCGATCTTTCGAAAGTTCCTACGCGCCAGGCAAACATGAAGCCATTTGAGATTTTATTGTCGGAATCACAAGAACGTATGTTGATCGTCGTAGAAAAAGGACGCGAAGCGGAGGCGAAGAAGATTTTCGATAAATGGGATTTGAATTGTGAGCAAATAGGTACCGTAACAGATACTAAGCGATTGGAATTCTATCAAGACGGTGTTCTCGTAGCTGATGTTCCAGCAGATGATTTGGTATTGGGCGGAGGCGCACCAGTATATCACCGTGAATACAAAGAGCCTGCTTATTTCCAAGAGTTCAAGAAATTTGATATTAATTCAGTACAAGATATTCCTGCGGCAGAATTGCCAAAGGCTTTTGATTTCTTAATGAATCACCCGAATATCGCTTCGAAGAAGTGGGTGGCGGAACAATATGATTCATCAATTGGGCGGGCGAATCGGAATACGAATGCTCCTTCCGATGCGGGTGTTGTGAAAGTACATGGTTCAGACAAGTCGATTGTGATAACGGTAGATTGTAACTCTCGGTATGTGAATGCAGATCCAGAAGAAGGTTGTGCCATGGCAGTTGCGGAGGCGGCGCGTAACATTGTTTGTTCGGGGGGTACGCCGGTGGCTATTACCAACTGCCTTAATTTCGGTAATCCTTACGTTCCAGAAGTTTACTGGCAATTCGTAGGAGCAATCAAAGGAATGAAAAAGGCTTGTGAGGCGTTTGAAACGCCGGTAACAGGAGGTAACGTGAGTTTCTATAATCAATCATCCGATGAAGGTCCGGTATTCCCTACGCCTACGATTGGTATGTTGGGAATCTTAGAGAAACCAGAAAACAAGATGACCTTGGATTTCAAGGCTGAAGGAGATTTAGTTTACTTGGTAGGAGAGTCTGTCAATGACATTGCTTCTTCTGAGTTCTTATATTCATACCGCAAGGTGAAAGCATCACCAGCGCCGCATTTTGATTTGCCAACTGAGCAATTGGTTCAAAAAGGAATTTTGGGCTTAATCGAAGGTAAATTAATTCAATCAGCGCATGATGTGTCTGATGGTGGTGTCTTGGTTACGTTAGCTGAATCTGCTTTCCCACGTGGATTAGGTTTCGATGTGAAATCGGTCGCAGGTATTCGTCAAGATGCGATGTGGTTTGGTGAGGCACAATCTCGTGTGATTGTATCTGTTGCTCCAGCAAAACAAGCGGCTTTTGAAGCACATTTAGCAGGTTTAGGCGTGAAGTCGACCCAATTAGGTACAGTAAAAGGTACGGATATGGTGGTGGATGGCCAAGTGCTAAGTTCCTTAGCGAAGGCTTCGGGTTCTTATTTTACGGCTTTGGAAACCGCATTAACAAAATAATTCAAGATGAGCCGCTATGCACTGCAATTCGCTTATGATGGCGGCTCGTTTCATGGATATCAGATCCAGCCAAATGCACATAGCGTTCAGGCGGAGTTAGAGGAAAAATTAAGTCTTTTATTGGGGGAAACAGTCGCGATCACGGGAAGTGGTCGGACGGATACCGGCGTGCATGCCGCGCATCAAATCGCCCATTTTGATACATCGGTTTCAATCGATGATAATCTCATCTACCGCTTAAATCGCATGCTTTCACCTGCATTAACAGCACAAGCCATTTATGTAGTGGCGGCTGATTTTCATGCCCGTTTTGACGCGACATCTCGTATCTATGAATACCGAATCACGCGGCATAAGGACCCATTTTTGCGTGATTTTGCCTATTGGTATGAGGCGGATTTGGATTTAAAGGCGATGAATGAAGCCGCCCAATTGCTCTTGTTTCACACCGATTTTCAGTGTTTTTCTAAAGTTAAAACGGAAGTAAATACCTTCGAATGCACCATTATGCGTGCTTTTTGGGAGGAGCAAGGGGATCATTTAGTCTTTACGATCGAGGGTAATCGTTTCTTACGCGGTATGGTGCGTGCGGTTGTTGGGACGCTGATGGAAATCGGGATGGGGAAATGGACCGCGGCCGATTTGCTACGCATATTAGCCTCTAAAAGCCGACAAAAAGCCGGCCGAGCGGTACCTGCCCATGGTTTGCATCTTGTGAAAGTGACTTATCCGGAGGCTAGTTTTGGCGCCAGATGTTCATAATGACATCCAATAAGCTAGCAGCCGATTTAATCTGAATGCTTTTGGGTTTATAATTCAAACCTTTCAAATTGTATTTCGAAATCCAAATTTCCTTGAAACCCAATTTTTCAGCCTCGGCGATGCGCTGATCGATCCGTGTTACGGAACGTAATTCGCCACCTAAGCCCACCTCTGCTGCGAAGCATTTAGACGAATCAATGATTTTGTCTTCATAGGAGGAAACGACAGAAAGGCAGGTTGCCAAATCCAAGGCTGGGTCATCAACGCGAATTCCGCCGGTAATATTCAGGAATACATCTTGCGAACTGAGTTTATAACCGCCACGCTTCTCGATGACAGCTAATAGCATGTTTAAGCGTTTTCCGTCGTAACCGTTGGCGGTTCTTTGGGCAGTTCCGTAGGATGTGGTCGAAACCAATGATTGAATTTCAACCAATAGGGGACGGTTACCTTCCATTAATGTACCAATGGCAACGCCTGAAGCCGGTTCGTCCCGCTGGGATAATAAGATTTCAGATGGATTTGTTACGGTGCGTAAGCCGGAGCCCAACATTTCATAAATGCCTAATTCAGACGTGCTTCCAAAACGATTCTTGGTCGTACGTAGGATGCGGTAAATCATGTGTCGGTCACCTTCAAACTGCAAAACGGTATCCACCAAGTGTTCGAGGACTTTCGGTCCAGCAATAGATCCTTCTTTGGTGATGTGCCCAACAAGGAAAATCGGGGTATTGGATTCTTTCGCAAATCGCATGAGCTCTAAGGCGCATTCGCGGATTTGGGAAACGGATCCAGGACCAGATTCGATTTGATCGGAAAAGAGCGTTTGAATCGAATCCACGATGATTAGTTCGGGTTCGAGATCTACCAAATGCTTGAAAATCGATTGGGTATTCGTTTCCGTCAGGATATATAAGCTATCTGATTTTTTTTCAAGCCGGTCGGCGCGCAGTTTGATCTGTTGTTCGGATTCCTCACCAGTCACATAAAGGACTTTGGTTTCTGTTAATGATAAAGCCACTTGCAACAACAAGGTTGATTTTCCGATGCCCGGTTCTCCGCCGATTAACACGAGGCTTCCTGGAACGATGCCGCCACCTAGGACCCGACTGAATTCGGTGTCATTGCAGCTGATTTTCGGTAAGCTTTCGAAGTCAACGTCTTGTAATAATTTCGGTTGGGGTTTGCTTCTTGCCTGCGAAGGGCTTTTCCAAACTTCCGCTGGGTGGGAGCTTACCTCGACTAATTCTTCAACAAAGGTATTCCACTCATGGCAGGATGGACACTTGCCTAACCATTTAGGTGCTTGATGCCCACAAGATTGACAGAAAAAGGAAGTTTTAGCTTTAGCCACAGGTACATTTTATTAAGCTTCAAAAATACGCTTTTCGTTGGTTTTTTCTTTTTTTTCGGTTGAAAAAGGATAATTTTACTGTTTCATTGTAAAATTTGTCATAATCTATGCGCAAGCAATTTTGTTTTCTGCTACTCTTCGGAAGTTTGAGTGGTATTTCTACTCAAGTTTCGGCACAATTTTTAATGCCAGCTAAAAAGATTACGGGTAATTTTTTTCGTTTAGGGATTAAAGGAGGTGTTAATATGGCTTCCTTGAAAACGGAGGGTTTAACCTATAATGGAATTGGCAATTATGTCGTTGAGAATTTAAATGCGAAAACAGGTTATGTGGCGGGAGCTTATATGCGATTAGGTCGTAAGATTTTTGTTGAGCCGGAATTGCTTGTATCTTACAAAAATGGTTCAATCAATGTATTGAAGTCACTTTCTACACAAAGTTTACAATTGGATATCAAGTATGTGAGTTTAGATGTGCCTATATTGGTTGGCTATCGATTGGGACCTTTGCATGTAATGGCTGGGCCTGTGGCCTCATATAGTTTAAATGCTGATAATTCCATAGCAGAAGCAATAGGTACAAATTTAGGAAGTTTGCAGTCGGCGACGACAAAGGCCTACTTTTCTTATACAGCAGGTGCAGGAATTGATTTGTTGGGCTTAACGCTCGATGTGCGATATGAAGGTAATTTTACGGATTTGTCTAAGACAATCCCATTGCCTCAAGGTGTGAATTTTTCTCAAAAGGCTTCCTTGTGGCAAGCGACTTTAGGGATGAAAATATTATAATTTTTTATGAACGAACAGATACATGCGATTCAAGCGGAAGTTGAATCATTTTTGATTAGCAATGAAACGGAATTAGAGCAATTTCGAATTGCTTATGTGGGAAGAAAAGGCCGATTAGCTGCATTATTTGATGGGTTAAAGGATGTTCCTGCAGAGAATCGTCGGGAAGTGGGTCAAGCCTTGAATGCCTTAAAACAATTGGCGGAAGGAAAGTTTGCTTTGGCACAAGAGGCCTTCGCCGATAGTGATTCGTCCATACAGGTCCCAGCCGATTTGACCTTAACGGATCCGGTCCAACATGGTTCAATGCACCCCTTGACGATTGTTCGTGCACGAATTTTAGAGATTTTCAATCGGATGGGTTTTTCCGTTTCGGATGGTCCTGAAATCGAAACTGATTTTTACAATTTTACGGCTTTGAATTTTCCGCCAAATCACCCGGCACGTGAAATGCAGGATACTTTTTTCATTGAAAAAGGGAAGGGTGAAATTCAAGATGATGTCTTGTTACGTACGCATACATCGAATGTGCAAGTGCGTTTAATGCAATACCAAAAGCCGCCTATTCGTTCGATTATGCCAGGTCGTGTATTTCGGAATGAAGCTATTTCAGCGCGCGCACACTGCTTGTTTCACCAAGTAGAGGGTTTATATGTGGATGAAGAAGTAAGTTTCAAAGACTTAAAAGATAGTTTATATCATTTCGCGAAAGAGATGTTTGGAAAGGATACCAAAGTTCGTTTCCGCCCATCGTATTTCCCATTCACAGAGCCAAGCGCTGAGATGGACATTACTTGTTTGCTTTGCAAAGGCGACGGCTGTAATGTGTGTAAACAAGCAGGTTGGGTAGAAATTGGTGGAGCCGGCATGGTGGATCCCAATGTGCTTGAAAATGTAGGTATTGATTCGAAGAAATATTCAGGCTTCGCCTTTGGAATGGGAATTGAGCGGATTACAATGCTTAAATATCAAATCAAAGACCTTCGTCTATTCACGGAAAATGACGTTCGTTTCTTGCGCCAATTTAATTAACAAGAATTAACCTGACGGATTGATTTCAATCCCTTTTATTTGAGTTTTAATTTCAAACTATGCAGCATTTTCAACGCAATAATAACCTCGTCGGTTGGATTGTTTTTCTTATTTCACTTGTCACATATACCTTAACGGTTGAACCTACCGCATCTTTTTGGGATTGTGGGGAATTCATCGCTTGTGCGTATAAATTACAAGTTCCACACCCGCCAGGGGCACCACTTTTCTTGTTAATTGGTCGGATGTTTTCTTTCCTTGCCCTGGGCGATGTGACGCGTGTGGCTTTCTGGATCAACATGATGTCGGTCGTGTCAAGTGCATTTACGATTCTCTTCATGCATTGGACGATTGTGATGATCGGTCGGAAAGTGTTGAATAAGCCCTTCGCTGAGCTATCGAAATCAGAAGGAGGAATCTTATTGCTTTCGGGAGCTGTTGGGTCCTTGGTTTATGCATTTTCAGATACATTTTGGTTCTCAGCGGTAGAAGCTGAGGTGTATGCGATGTCCTCTTTCTTTACTGCGATTGTCGTTTGGGCTGCGTTTAAATGGGAATTGGTGGAAGATGAGGCGACTGCCAATCGTTGGATTTTATTCATCGCGTATTTAGTTGGTTTGTCCATTGGAGTCCATTTATTGAACTTGGTTACTTTGCCTGCATTGGCTCTGTTGTGGTATTTTAAGAAAGAAGATAAGCCTACGTACAGAGGTGGTTTCATTGCTGTCATGGCAGGTTTATTCATTCTGGGAATTATCAATTCAGGGATTATTCCAGGCTTGCCATCCGTAGCATTTTGGTTTGAATTACAGTTCGTGAATAACTTGGGATTGGGTTATGGTTCTGGGGCAGTTTTCTTCTTGATATGCCTTTTGGCTGCTGTGGTTTTTGGTATTCGTTATTCCTATACACACGGGAAATTGCTATTGAACATGGCCTTGTTTTCGTTTGTGTTTTTGTTGATTGGGTATTCGACTTATACGGTTGCATTGGTGCGTTCGGGGTATAATCCACCGATCAACGAGAATGATCCAAGTAACATTTTGAACTTCTTGAAATACCTAAAGCGTGAGCAATACGGTTCTCGTTCTTTATTGTATGGTCCAGTTTATACAGCTCAAATCGAGGATTTTAAGAAAGGGGAGGATGTTTACAAAATGAAGGATGGTAAATATGTGGTGTATACGAATAAGCCAGAATATGTTTATCAGAAGGACCAACAAATGTTGTTGCCGCGTGTTTGGAGTAATTCAGGATCACATGTGCAGATGTATCAAGATATGTTGGGCATTCCTGCAGGTCAAAAACCGAGCTTTGGAGATAACCTTCGTTTCATGTTTACGCACCAGTTGGGCAACATGTACACCCGTTACCTATTATGGAACTTCATCGGTCGGGAAAATGACTTAGAAGGCGCTTATGCGATTTCAAACCCTTTCGAGGATACGTCCAAGTTGCCCGATGTATTAAAGAATAATAAGGCGCGTAATAATTACTATTATTTGCCAATCATCTTGGTGCTTTTAGGCTTCTATTTGTTGTACCGCAAAGATGAAAAGGACTTTTTGGTGACCATTATGATGTTTGTGTTGTCGGGAGTTGCCTTAGCGGTATATTTAAACTCTCCACCCGCAGAACCTCGTGAGCGTGATTATATTTATGTGGGATCATTCTATTTCTTAGCGATTTGGGCAGGATTGGGTGTCATGCAATTAGCTGAATGGTTGACGAAATTGATCAAATCTCCGCAGGTTCGTTGGGGTTTATTAGGCGTTTTTAGTTTCTCGGCGCCGGCTATTTTGGCCCAACAAAACTGGGATGATCACGATCGTAGCGGTCGGTACCACCAAATCGATTTTGCGAAGAATCTATTGAATTCTTGTGCCCCGAATGCCATTTTGTTTACGGGGGGAGATAATGATACATTCCCGTTGTGGTATGTGCAAGAGGTAGAGGGATTCCGTACAGATGTTCGGGTATGTAATTTGTCATTATTAGGGACGGATTGGTACATCGATCAAATGAAGCGCAAGACTTATGAATCAGAAGCCTTACCAATTACCTTGAAGAAGGATCAATTCTTGGAAGGTGTGAATGATCAAATCATGTACAATGAGAGTCCAAATATTTCCTCCATGTCATTGCCTGATTTCTTGGATTTATTGCATCGTGATAGTCCATCGATTCAGGCACAGACGCAAGGCGGTGAAATGATTAATACGTTCCCTTCGGATTCCTTGATTATTCCTGTGAATGTTGCTCAAGTGGCAAATTCCGCCTGGTTCCCAAAAGAATTTGTGGGCTTTTTGTCGAATCAATTGGCTTGGAAATTACCGGCTAAGAATATTTTCAAGGGGGAATTAATCCAATTGGAAATAATCTCCAACAATGCACTGCAGGGCTGGAAGCGTCCGATTTATTTCGCTTCTACGTTGCCGGGTGATCAGTATTTGGGATTAAAGGAAAGTATGCAGTTGGAAGGTTATGCTTACCGATTAATGCCGTTCAAAATAACGGGTGCCAAAGATGGTTTTGTGAATGCTAAAATTATGGCTGATAACATGTTGAATAAGATGTATTGGCGCGGATTGAATGATGATAAAATCTATTACCATGGTGATTTTTACATGGGTATTCCGAGTGTGACGTTACGTTTAAGTACGTATCGGTTGGCAGATCAATTGATTCGTGAGGGGAATATTCCTTTGGCGAAGAAAGTCTTACATCAAGTGGAAGAGGTTATGCCGGATAAAGTGATTCCTTACGATCAATTTTCAGCAATGATAATTAGTTTATTTATTGAGGTAGGTGAACAGAAGAAAGCTTTATCGATTGCTAAAACGATGATGGATCGTAACGATAAAGCTTTGGATTATTATTTATCTGGTGGAATTCGTTCGCACGATCGTGATATTCAGATTGCTTTTTATGAGATGAATATCATTGCCTCAGCGTTAGTAGAATCTAAGATACCCGCGAATCAGTATCAAGGTATAGTTGCCAAGTTTGATAAGTGGCAGAGCCGGTTTAAGTAAGAGTGAAGAGTTAAGAGCGAAGATGTGTTTTATTTAGCCCTGGGAGAAATCCTGGGGCTTTTTTCTTTGGCAAACCTTGTAGAGATTGCCAAAGTTTGAGGCGTTACATCGCCGATTCTCTAGGTTAAAGCCTAGGGTTATAATCATGAAAAAAAAGGGGCTCAGAAATTCTGAACCCCCAATTCTTAACTCTTAGATCTTAACTCTTAGTTCTTAACTCTTAACTCTTAACTCTTAGATCTTAACTCTTAGATCTTAACTCCTAGATCTTAACTCTTAGATCTTAACTCTTAGTTCTTAACTCTTAGATCTTAACTCTTAGATCTTAACTCTTAGTTCACTTAAGAAAACATATCCCTCACCTTATGAAAGAACCCTTTCTCCGATTTCCCTGGCTGCGGTGCAAAGTTTTCTGAATTGCGTAATTTTTCTAATAATTCACGTTCTTCTTTATTGACTTGCTTCGGTGTCCAGATATTGACATGAACCAATTGATCCCCGATCGAATAGCCATTCAATTCTTTGATGCCTTTTCCTTTTAGTCGAAGGATTTTTCCACTTTGAGTACCTGCTTCGAGCGTGATTTTCGCTTTTCCACCGATGGTCGGCACTTCGACTGATGTTCCCAGCGCAGCATCCACAAAACTCACATATAAATCGTAAATGACATTGTTTCCATCGCGATGCAATACTTCATGTGCTTCTTCTTCAATCACGATTAACAGGTCGCCTGCTACACCACCGCGTGGGGGAACGTTTCCTTTGCCCGACATAGACAATTGCATATCGTTCGAAACACCTGCTGGGATTTTGATTGGGATGATTTCCTCTTCTAATACTCGTCCCTCTCCGAAACACGCATCACATTTAGCGCCTACACTCTTACCTTCACCCGAACAAGTAGGGCAGGTAGAGGAAGTGACCATTTGGCCCAACATGGTTTGTTGGACACGTTTTACCTGACCTGATCCCTGGCAAGTGCCACAAGTCTTTAAATCCGTTCCGTTTTTCGAACCATTGCCCGAACAAACCTTACAAGCCACATGACGCTTTACCTTGATTTTCTTTTCTACACCGTTTGCGATTTCTTCCAAGTTCAATTTCAACTTAATACGCAAATCGGTTCCTTTCCGCTGACGACGTCCCCCTCGACCTCCGCCGCCAAAGAAACTACCAAATGGACTATCATCCCCACCGCCGAATATATCGCCGAACTGCGAGAAAATATCCTCCATGTTCATGCCTTGACCACCAAAACCACCCCCAGCAGCTCCACCCATGCCTGCATGACCGAAACGATCATATTGCGCTTTCTTTTGGCTATTGCTTAAGACCTCGTAGGCTTCTGCAGCCTCTTTGAATTTCTCCTCAGATTCTTTGTCGTCCGGGTTCTTATCGGGATGGTATTTAACGGCCAACTTTCGGTAAGCCTTTTTGATTTCGTCTTCGCTTGCCGACTTCGCTACGCCTAATACCTCGTAATAATCTCTTTTTTGAGCCATTGTTTAATTAATTTCCTACCACCACTTTTGCAAAGCGAATGACTTTTTCGTTTAATGTATATCCTTTTTCCAATACGTCTAATACCTTGCCTTTATCTTCCTCAGAAGGGGCGGGGTATTGCGTAATGCAATCATGAAAATCTGCATTGAAAACCTCTCCCAAAGCTGGCAATTCTTTCAAGCCCTTGCTTTGAAGCGTGTTTAAAATTCCCTTAAATATCAATTGAATCCCTTCTGAAATCTCTCCCTCAGGTGCATTCGCTAAGGCACGTTCGTAATTGTCGATGCTAGGCAATAAATCCGTGATTAAACCAGATGCGGCCGTTTGCAATAATTCGATACGTTCTTTGGCTTTATTTTTTCTGAAATTCTCGAAATCTGCATATAGAAGCAGGTATTTCTTTTTCATTTCCTCCAACTCGTCCGGCGCTGCCTGCTCTTCTATTGTTGATTCCGTTGCCTGCGCTTCCGCTGTTGGATCTATCTTTGTTTCGTCTACTTCCGGCTGTTCGTTCTCTTTCTTTTTCATAAGGCAAAATTAATACGGATTTTGGCTACGCAAATCATAGACCAAAAACTATTTTCTGACAGTTTGGCATAAATTCCCGCACCTTCGTAATTTTATGGCACATGAATCAGACAGCTTCGACCCATTCCCACGTCATTAAGCGATTAGCCCAGCAACACGGCTTTGCTTTTTGTGGCATATCCAAGGCTGATTTTTTAGAAGCTGAAGCCCCGCATTTGGAGAACTGGTTAAACCAACACATGCATGGGGGAATGGCATACATGGCGAATCACTTCGATAAACGTTTAGATCCTCGTTTGTTGGTTGATGGCGCCCAAACGGTCGTTTCTTTGGTCTATAATTATTTTCCATCGACCCATTTTCAACCGCTGTCGGATTCGTTCAAGGTTTCCAAATATGCCTTTGGGGAAGATTATCACCGTGTGATTAAGGACAAAATGCAGGTGCTTTGGGATGATTTGCAAAATGAATTGGGTGAAATAAATGGGCGGATGTTCGTCGACTCAGCGCCGGTATTGGAAAAGGCCTGGGCAAAAATGTCAGGAATTGGCTGGATTGGGAAGAACGCTAATTTGATTATTCCCAAACAGGGGAGTTTCTACTTCATTGCCGAGTTAATCATCGATTTACCTGCGGAAGCAGATGGACCTATTCGGGATTTTTGTGGTACTTGCACACGTTGCATCGATGCCTGTCCCACGGAAGCTATCACGCCCTATGTGGTTGATGGTTCAAAATGCATCTCGTATTTCACGATTGAATTAAAAGAAAATCTTCCCATTGAACTAAACAAAGGCTTTGAGGACTGGATTTTTGGCTGTGATATCTGTCAGGATGTTTGTCCTTGGAACCGACATTCTAAAGCCCATACGGAGTCGCGTTTTGAGCCCATGCCTGAAATGCTCGGTTTATCTCAACGTGACTGGGAGGATATGTCGGAGGAATTGTTTAAAAACCTATTTCGCTATTCAGCGATCAGTCGGACGAAATTAGGCGGCATTCGCCGTAACATTGCCCATGCAAAAAAAATGAGGCCATGAATATCATGACCCCTTTTTGCAAATTAAACCCTAAAGTGATTTTCTTGGGATGAATTGTAGCGCGAGTTCATGGCTACCTTTATCGTTTTCGTTGATGAGTTGTGCAGCCATTTCTCCCATCCGAATCGGTTGATTCGATAAGACGGAAATGCCTCCCACCAATATTTCTTTGAAATGCGAATCATTGAATGCAATGAGTCCCACCTGATTGCCAATTTCTAAATTTTTTGCTTCTGCGTATTTGATGGCCCGAACCAAATCCTGATCGTCCAAGGTGAAATAAATCACACCTGCACGAACATCTTCTGTTTCGAGGCCATCTAATACTTGAAAATCCATTCCATGGGTTTCGCAGAATTCACTACATCCATTAATCAGCGCCGGATCGAAATAATCCTCCTCCGAAACAACCAAATTAAATGAATGGTACTTGTTAAACAGGTTTAGTTGGTTTTCTAATAAAGCGATTAATTGCTCTTTCGGTTGCGTCACAATACTGGCGTGTGCGTGCGAAATGCTATTAAAGTTTTGGTCCAAAAGAATCAATCGGTCACCCGAAATCTTCTTGAGACATTTGATATTCTCTTCCTCTTCCTCAATCAAATGCGGCATAATTACATAGTAGTGGTAATTGCCCAATTGCTGAGACATGATCTCCTGAAATTGACTCGTTTTGTATTGATAGGTGTAAATGTCGACCATCACATTTTTCCCCAAGGATTCGCAAAAAGAATCAAACACGACTTTATTGGTATTTGTAATCTTTCCCACCAAAAACAAAACTTTGGTTTTCGTTTTGACTTTGGCATCTGAAATAAAATACCCTTTCCGAAAAATGGAAGTAATTACACCCATTTTGTGCAATTCCGTATAAGCGCGTTCAACGGTGTCACGCGACAAATAACATTCTTCCGATGCCTCATTGATCGAAGGCAATCGTTCCCCAGGTTTCAACTCACCCATCTCGATGTCGCGCAACAACGAATTGATGAGTTGTTGGTATTTTGGCAACTTATTGTCGGCATTCTTCGCCGAAAATGAAATAAATGTCTTCACCATTTGCTTACAAGAATTAAACGGATTGCTTCGATGTTCGAAGCTTGTTACAAATCTACAGGCTGGCTCGTGGAAGGATTGGGACAAATCTTACAAATACATGGATATATCTTGCAAAAGAGGCCAAATGAAAAGCTTGTGCAAGGATTTTATTCTAGATAGACCACATAAATCCGCAAGGACTCTATGAATATTTTTCTATTTTAGCTATTCGAAATGAAATATCAGCTTATCCGTTTCTTGTTATTGCTTAGTCTGAGCCTTCCAGGTTTCAGTCAGGTAACGCAGCGTTTTGAACGATTGAGTACAGTATCTGGCTTATCTCAAAGTACCATTTATAAAATTATTCAAGACCGTCGGGGATTTTTATGGTTTGCTACAGCCGATGGTTTGAATCGATATGATGGGCATTCCTTCGTTATTTATCGGCACGATCCAGGTGATGCGAACACGCTAAGTGGCAGTGATATCTCGACAGTATTGGAAGATCAAGAGGGTAATTTGTGGGTTGCAGCACGTAGTTCTGGATTAAATAAAATTAATCTTAAAACTGGGAAAATTACCCGGTTTTCGCGTGGGCCCCGGGGCATTGATTTTTCTTCTTTGACCATTTCTTCCATGTTAGCTGTTGGGAAAAATCGAATATATGCCTCCGTCAATGGCTTAGGATTGTTGGTGTTCGATTCACAAAATAACATTTTTTTGCCCAAGGAATCCGAGCTGAATAATCCTCTATTGAAGGAGGTTGTTCGCATGTACAAACATTCGAATGGCTCAATCTGGATGGGTACGAGAACTGGGCAATTGATTTCTTATGTTAGCCATCATAGTTTTATTCCTTTTGACTTTTCGAAAAAATCAAAGATAAGTAGTTACCGTGTTCGTGCACTTTATGAAGCAAAAAATGGTGATTTATTGATAGGAACCGAGGGAAAAGGATTATTTCGTTTTAATCCAGAAAATCAACAATTTTTAAATGTATTTTATCAAGCTAATGATCCTACGAGTCGACAAAATCTCGTTACATCATTAGTTCGTGATGCCAACGAAAATCTTTGGATTGGAACAGATAATGGTATATACGCATTAAAAGGCGAGGATTTTAATGATGTTAGGCATATTCCTTCTAATCCAGACCCGGATTTAGGTATCAGTTCGTTTTCTGTCATGAGTATGTTTACGGATTCCAATCGGAATACATGGATTGGAACATGGGAAGCCGGTTTAAATATTAGTTTTTATCAAAAATCCCGTTTTGCGGTATTGCGTTATAAGCCGAATACTTTTCAAGGTTTACTAAGTAATAAAGTCACTTCGCTGAGTGCTGGTGAAGATCGGGGTGTTTGGATAGGAAGTAATGTGGGTTTGTCTTATTTTGAACATAGGTCGGGGAAAGTTGAACATCTGATTAATCAAGCTTTGGTTAATAAATTCAATGTAACAACGGGCTTTGATGTAAACCTACTTCAAGCGATGCCGGATGGTTCAGTTTGGGTATGTGCTTGGGGTAAAGGTTTGTTCCATTTTACTCCACCGAATGACTTGAAGGCCTATCCATATCGTTTGGATGAAACAGGCATGAAATGGACTAGTTTGCTATTGGATCAAAGTCGCTTATTATTAGGTTCTCAGTCTAAAGGAATTTTCGCCTTTGATTTAATTAAAAAGAACTTTTATAATCCTTTTGGCGAATTCAGCTCAAAAGAACTGAAAAATAAAAATATTAATGCAATTTTAAAGAGTGCAGCAAATCAAATTTGGGTGGGGACAACCATGCATGGGGTATTTATTTATGATATAAACACCCATAAATTACAGCACTTGGTTCGAACAAATTTGCCTAATAGTTTAAAATATAATCACATTACGTGCATTAAGGAAGATCGCCAACATCGCATTTGGGTACTGACAAATGGTGGTGGCTTGCACTTGTATCTCGGGGAGGGTAAAGGATTTCGTGTTTTCACTGTTGCTGATGGTTTGGGAAGTAATACCTTACGCGGGATGGAAGAGGACAAGAAGGGTGATTTGTGGTTTACCACGAATGGAGGTATATCAAAAATGGACGCGAAAACATTAAAATTCGTTAATTATGATGATACGGATGGACTTCAAGGAAAGGAATTTATCATTACCGCACATGCGAAAAATAAACAAGGTTGGTTGTTTTTTGGTGGGGTAAATGGGTTGAATTATCTCAAATCGGATAGCTTGCGGATGCGCTTAGATGTTCCGAATGTCTATTTGACGGGCTTGAAAATTTTCAACAAAAAAGTTCAAGTGGGCGAGGAGAATTCACCTTTGACGGAGGATTTGCCAGATTTGAAGACCTTAGTTTTGCAACCCGATCAATCAGTATTTAGCTTGGATTTTGTGGCTTTGGAATACCAAAGACCTAAAAATAATCGATATGCCTATTATTTAGAGGGCTTTGATAAGGAATGGAATTTTGTAGGTACGCAAAGGACGGCGACGTATACCAACTTAAGTCCGGGATCTTATGTCTTTAAAGTAAAGGCCACGAATTCAGATGGAATATGGGGCGAAAACCCGTTGGAACTGCATATCGAGGTATTGCCACCTTGGTATCGAACGTGGTGGGCCTATCTGCTATATGCAATAGCTTTGGGGGCTATTATTTATGGTTTTATGCGGGAAATTCAAATTCGAGAGGCATTTAAGACGGATATACGTCTAAAGGAAATTGAAAAGGAACGTATTCGGGAATTGGAGCAAATTAAGACATCGTTTTTCACGAATATATCCCATGAGTTGCGTACGCCATTGACGCTCATTATTAGCCCAATAGAGAAGTATTTCTTGAAAAATTCAACGATGCCGAAGGAGCAAGTAGGTAGATTGCAATCCATCCATCAGAATGCGCAGAAATTATTACGACTGATCAATCAATTGCTTGATTTATCGAAGATTGAGGCAGGAAAGCAGCATCCAGTCATTGCGAAACATGACATGATTTCGCAGTTGACGCACATCCTGCATGGTTTTGAAAGCTATGCACAGCAAAAGCAAATTAAGCTTCGTTACGATTTTCCAGTTGATTCGCTTTGGGTTTATTACGATTCCGATATCTTGGAAAAATGTTTGAGTAATCTACTTTCGAATGCCTTTAAGCACACAGCTGAAGATGGTAAGATTGGTGTAGAATTGGAATTGGAACAGGTTTTTGTTGGCACAGAATCGCATGTTCGTAAAGTGACTTTGCGAGTAATGGATACCGGTCGGGGTATTTCGGAAGCACATTTGCCACATGTCTTTGACCGTTTTTATCAAATTCCGGATGCCGTTCAGGTGGTAGGCACGGGAGTAGGTTTATCCTTATGCAAGGAATTAATGCTATTGCACCGTGGCGATATTCAGGTCAAAAGTAAACTGGGCGAGGGAAGTGCTTTTATGCTTCATTTTCCTGTAGAATTGGAAACGTTTGATCCATCTTGGGTACGAGCAGCGGGTCAACAAATGGTTCCTGCGCTTGAATTGCCAAGCTTATCTTTAATTGAAAAAGAAAAGCCCATCCTGTTGGTCGTGGATGATCATGCAGAAATGCGGGAATTCATTGGGGGGATTTTTAATTCCCGTTTTCAAGTTATTTATGCGGATCGAGGCGAGGTTGGTTTAGAAAAGGCCAATACCTATTTGCCGGATTTGGTGATCACCGACTGGATGATGCCTGGCATGAGCGGGATTAATTTATGTCGGGCCCTTCGCCAAAATCCAAAAACCAATCACATTCCGATTGTAATTTTGACATCAAAAAGCTCTCAAGAAAGCCAAATCGAAGGTATGCAATCTGGAGCTGATGATTTTGTTAGTAAGCCATTTAATGCTGATATCCTCGAAATACGTGTGAATACCTTGTTGGAGGCCAAAGATCGTCTCCGTAAAAATTGGCAGAAACAAATGATCCAACAGGAATTAAGCGAAGGTAAAATGCCTATTTTTGAGGATGCATTTTTGCTGAAAGCAACCCAACTCATCATCGATCATTTAAGTGATCCGGAATTTGATGTGGAAGACCTTGAAAAAGGTCTAGATATGAGTAAAATGCAGTTGTATCGGAAGTTGAAGAACCTAACTTCCCTTGCCGGAAATGAGTTTATTCGTTCGATTCGTTTGCAGCAGGCGAAAGTTTTATTAGAAGCAGGTAGCTTGAATATTTCCGAAGTAGCATATCAGGTTGGGTTTAATGACCCCGCCTATTTTACTCGTGCTTTTAAAAAACAGTATGGCCAAACGCCAAAATCCATTATCAACAACAACCATGAAAAAAATTAGTGTTTTCGTTCTAATTATTTGTGCCTCTTGGGGTTTTTTGGCGCATAAAACCTTGCAACAGATTTCGATTTATCAATTACCTGATGATTTGGCGGGTTATTTTTATGCAAATCAGGACTATCTCGTTCAGCAATCGATACGCCCGGATGTCAGGCGTAAAGATGATAAACAAGAGGATGCGAAACATTATTTAGATATGGATGCGCCGATTTTTGGGGCGGATTATAAGACATCGATACCACATGATTTCAGCAAGGCCATAGCTAAATATGGTTTGGATAGTTTGCGTAAAGAAGGTTTAGTTCCTTGGGAAGTTGTTCGTGTATACGGTCGTTTGGTTGAAGCATTTAAAACGGAAAAGCGAGATTCCGTATTATTTTATGCGGCAGATTTAGGTCATTATGTGGCAGATGCGCATGTCCCTTTGCATACGACACGTAACCATGATGGGCAGTTGACCGGCCAAAAAGGTATGCACGTGCTTTGGGAAAGTTTAGTGCCTGAAGCGCAATTGCAGGGGTACGCGTTGAATCAAGTGGCTGGAATACAGTATATTGCTAATCCTCAGGATTTTATCTTTCAAATTTTGTTGGAGTCACATGCAATGCTACCGGCCATGTTTGCTGCCGAAAAAGACGTTCGTGCGGCTTTGGGTGAGGAGGGGTCTTTTGAGATGGTAGAAAAATACGGTCGGAAGCAGCGGTATTATACCAAAGCCTTTATTCAAGCCTATGGTGCGAAATTAGGTGCTTCAATTCCGGATCGTATGCTATTAGCAACTTCGCGTGTTGCCTCTTTTTGGTACTCGGCATGGAAAGATGCAGGTTCACCAGCCTGGGTGAAACAAGATGCTCAGGTGGTGAATGCCTTGAATCAAGAAAAGGTGATTTGGAAGAAAAATGAATTGATTAGTGCGGGTCGATTGATCTCTTTGCAAAATAAACGCACGGAATAGGATGGTTAAGGTTTTGTTGCTATCGGATACGCATAGCTATTTGGATCCTCGTTTAGATGAACATTTGAAGGAATGTGACCAGATTTGGCATGGAGGCGATTGGGGTTCGGTTGAATTAGCCGATAAATTAGCGGCGTACGGAAAGCCCATCGCAGGGGTTTATGGGAATATCGATGACCGAACGATTCGCAATATGTATCCCAAAATTAAGCGTTTTCGCGTGGAAGATGTAACCGTTGCGATGACGCATATCGCTGGCGCTCCTTCCAATTACAAACCCGATGCTTTGGAGGCATTCTCCATGGGATTGCCCATGATTTTCGTCTGTGGTCACTCGCATATCTTGCAAGTCAAAAGGGATGCGAAACGTAATAATATGCTTTTTTTGAATCCGGGGGCGGCGGGCCAACATGGCTTTCATCCGGAACAAACAGCACTCCGATTTAAGATTGATGGTTCCCGAATATTTGACATGGAAGTTATTCAAATGCCGCGTATAAAGGTAAAATTAACGCCTGAGGAAGCAAAACTGCTATGACCCCGGCAGCGTGATTCCACGCCGCTGCGTTCTTCAATTTACGCCTTATTCACTTCAAAAGACTGATAATTTTCAAAGACTGAGCCTTTCTGATACGATTTCAGAATCCATCCACCCCCCACAACATCGTTTCCTTCATAGAAAACTGCCGCCTGACCAGGTGCAATACCACTTACGGCATCATGGAAGTCGACCTTAATTTTATCAGCAAACTGATGTATGATCGCATCTGTTCCCGCATCTTTATAGCGTACCTTTGTTAAGGTTTCCAATCCTTCTGTCGGAATCTCTGCGTATTTCTGCATATTTAATTGGCCTACCCACATACCCGTCCGATTCAAATCCTCGATTTGACCGATGACCACTTCATTCGTTTCCTTACGGATTTCAATCACATAAGCGGGGAATCCAAATGCTTTTCCCAAACCTTTCCGTTGGCCCACCGTATAAAATGGATAGCCCTCATGCTTCCCGATAACCTTTCCGGCAATATCCACGAAATTTCCACCGGCTACATGTTCCTCCAATTCCGGTAAGCGACGCTTTAAGAATCCACGGTAATCATTGTCAGGGACGAAACAGATTTCGTAACTCTCCGACTTATTCACTAAATCCACAAAACCGCGTTCCGTAGCCATTTCACGAATGCGTGCTTTGGTTAATCCTCCCAAAGGCAAAATGGTCCGTGCTAAACTCGATTGCGAAACGCCCCAAAGGACATAACTCTGATCTTTTAGGGTGTCTACGCCTTTGGAAATTACGTAGCGTCCGTTTTCTTGACGAATCTGTGCATAGTGACCCGTAGCAATGAACTCACAGCCTAATTGGTCAGCCCGACGAAGCAATGCATCCCATTTGATATGCGTATTGCACATGACACAGGGGTTGGGTGTCCGACCGTCCACATATTCCTGGGTGAAATAGTCAATGACCGAATCACCGAATTCCTCTCGAATGTCTAATATATAATGAGGGAAGCCCAACGATACCGCAATGTGGCGGGCATCATTGATGGAATCTAGGGAACAACAGCCTGTTTCCTTTTTATCACCCCCAGAACTGGCATAGTCCCAGGTTTTCATGGTCATCCCGATGACCTCATATCCTTGTTCGTGTAACAAAACAGCTGCGACCGAGCTGTCGATTCCGCCGCTCATCGCGACTAATACTCTTCCTTTAGATTCCATATTCTATTACAGGTTCAAGGCCTGCCGAAAATTTCATGCAAGTTAGGATATATTTTCCTGAAAGCGTAGTTTTGTTCTCGCGTCTAAGCATGAAATAACCCTATGTTAAAAACTCAAGTTAAAGTTTCCTCGATTACCAATTTGTCCGATGCGCGCTACTGTGCCGGTATGGGGGTCGATTTATTAGGATTCCCTATTCAAGAAATTTCTCTCGAAAAATTTTCCGAAATCCGAAATTGGTTAGCCGGTGTTGAGATTGTAGGCGAGTTTTCTACGCACGATGCAGAAGAAATTAAGGCCAAAGTAGCTGAATATCAACCTGATTATCTGGAAATCGATACCAAGGTGAATTTGGTCGCAATTCAAGATATTACAATTCCTAAAATCTTGCGTGTAAATATTGATTCGGATAACTTACCAGCCGTATTTGCCGTATCGGCTCCTTATGTGTCGCAATTCTTATTAGTCGGCAATAGTCCAAATTCCTTAAATGGCATGGAAGGTTCCGTAGAGATTTGGTCGGCACAATACCCGATTATTGTAGGGCTTGAAATTCCTGAGGCCGATTTAGATGAATGGATTGATCAAAGTTCCATCAAGGGAATTGGCCTGGTTGCAGGCGATGAAGATCGTCCGGGATTTCGGGATTTTACCGATTTAATGAATATCTTAGAGAAATTAGAAACAGAATAAACGATGTTCCAAAAGATTCAACAGTATTATTCGCTTATTAAATCCAAGCTGAAACAAGGTCTTTTTTTCCTTTGGAGCTTGTTATTAATGGGTGTTCAAAAGCTTTTGGGACAGAAGCAATATGGCCGTTTAGAGGCTGTTTGCCATCAATCTATTGCTTATTACGATTCCCAACGCGCAAAAATTCAAGCCTATTATGATGCGCGTGTAGATAAAAATTCTCCCTATTACAAACCGATAGTCCGTTTATGGCGTGTGGCTGGTAAAACGGTTTTCTACGTCTTGATCTATCTATTTGTGATTGAGACGAATATCTTTTGGTTGACCGGGCAAATGCCAAGTGTCGACGACCTTCAAAATCCGAAATTATCTCAAGCGTCCGAAATTTATTCAGCGGATGGAGTGCTTTTAGGCAAGTATTTCGCGGAGAATCGCACGCCGATTCGTGATTATAAATTGATTTCTCCTTATTTAGTCAAGGCCTTAGTGGCTACAGAAGATGCTCGTTTTTACGAACATACAGGAATTGACTTCCAAGCCTGGGCGGGTGTTGCTATAGGTATTGTAAAAGGCGGTGATCGTGGGGGTGGGAGTACAATTTCCCAACAACTTGCTAAGAACTTATTCAAAACGCGTACGAAAAAAAGCTTTACAAAAACGGGGCTTTTGGGCTACATTCCAGGCTTGAATAAATTAATTTACAAGACCAAAGAATGGGTTACAGCGATCAAATTAGAGCGTTTTTATACGAAGGATGAGATTATTCTTTGGTATTTGAATACGGTGGATTATGGCAATAATGCCTATGGGATTAAAGTGGCAGCGAAGACCTATTTCAATACCTCACCAGATAGTTTGAATATTCAGGAGGCTGCTATTTTGGTCGGTTTACAGAAGGCAACGACAACTTACAATCCGAAGCGATATGATGGAAAGCCTTTGGCAGAAAATAAGGCCTGGAAGCGTCGGAATGTGGTATTATCTCAAATGGTTAAAGCGGGGTATTTGAAGCAAAACGAATATGATTCCTTAGCGCCATTGCCTATTGTTTTACATGAGAATCAAGAATCACCTTACGATGGCACGGGAAATTATTTCAAAGTAGCCGTGGCGAAATTCATTCAGGATTGGGCGAAGGCGAATGACATGGAAATTGATTTGTATCGGGATGGTTTAAAAATCACGACGACAATCGATTCGCGTTTACAAATGCATGCCGAAGAGGCTGTGGAGCAAGGAATGCGTAGCACTCAAAAATCTTTTGATAATCACTGGACGGGTCAAAATCCATGGGTTGATGAAACGGGAAAAGAGATTCCAGGTTTCATCGATTCGGTTGCAAAACGGACTGAATATTACAAGGCTTTGGTTCGTCGTTATCCGAATAATCCGGATTCGGTTTGGTATCAAATGAAGCATGTGAAGCGGAAAATGTGGGTTTATTCACGTAATACGCTCGGGGAAGAGGAACAAACTATGAGTGCGATTGATTCGATTAATTATTATAAGCGATTCCTTCAAGCAGGTATGATGACCATGGATCCATACACGGGGCACATTAAAGCTTGGGTGGGTGGTTTGGACTTTAAATATTTCAAATACGATCACGTGAA
>JACCDY010556523.1_pt1 | contig 46664 bp, 43 predicted proteins | sample 7446391 | NCBI WGS metagenome assembly JACCDY01 (sample SAMN15323451, study PRJNA562643) | freshwater metagenome | isolation source: river surface water | place: USA:Blue River Watershed | collected 2017-08-18
AATTAAAAACTCTTTGCCTTAAATCCAAAGAATAAGCCTTCGCCATAAATCCACAAATTTAGTTGATATTGTGGGAAAGTTTAGTTGGAATTAATTAAGAGTATAGATTTATGTTTTGGTATATTGATATTCTAATCCACTTAAATCTAATTAAATTTTTTGGATAATTTATGGTTCAAGCTTAAAGTAAGGATTTGAGAATCAGGGTTATTAATCGTCTTAAAAATGGTAAAGAAAGCCATCAAGAAATAGTGGATAATTTTGAAATTGGTGTAGCAACTTTAAGTAGATGGATAAGTTTCCACAAATACATGGGATCTCTTGATTGCAAGGTTCCTACAGAGCTACTAGACCAAGAAAAGTTGATTATAAAAAAGCAAAAAGATTCATCGAGAAAAATCCTGATAAAACCTTGAAGAAGATCGGTAATAAATTTGGTGTGAAAGATACGGCGATTCTCTACATTACGAAGCAACTAAACATCACATATAAAAAAACTCTTCCTGTACGAGGAAAGACAGGAAGATTTAAGAGGAATATCAAAAAGTCTTAAGCCAAATTCTTAAAGTCTCGTTTATCTCAATGAAAGCGGATTTGATCTGAACATGAAGAAAGAATATGGCTGGAAGGCAAGATAGCAAAGGCTCTATAACAATCAAAGCGATAACAGAAAAGGTAAAAGAAACACGGTAATTTCAGCTTACTCAAATCAAACAAAGGGTCTGATTGCTCAAATGTATTTTGATGGCAATACCAATGAAGAAATCTTTAAACAATGGATCGAAGAATTCCTTACTCCATCACTTAAACAAAATCAAACAATCATACTTGATAACACTGCTTTCCATAAATCACAAAAAACCATAGAGCTCATCGAGGCAGTTAAATGCAATGTTCTTTATCTACCGCCCTACAGTTCTGACCTTAACCCAATTCAGCAGAAATGGGATCATGTAAAAAATTTGGCAAAGAAAATCAGGGGCAAATTCTAAAACTTTAACGAGTGTTTGGAGAATGTTTTATGCTATCAATAGATTTATGTTTTGGTATAGTCCTTCTTTTTGTTTAATGCAATTAAATCATCAGCTCGAGTTATTTCTTCTTTTGCGTCTTTTGGCAATTTATCCTTTGCTTCCTGTGCATACTTTACTGATTTATCTTTTTCTCCAATATAAAAATTATACTCAGCCAATGCCAGCAAAGATCTTCCTGCATCACCAATTTTATTATAAGCATTAGCTAGTTGTTTGTATAAAAAAGAATTTTCTTCTTCATATTTTTTGGCATCTATTAAGTTTTTAATAGCAATTTTTATTAAATCGGAATCATTTTGTGAAAGAGTTAAAACTGATGACGCAAATCCTATTTTAGCTTGTGCAGAATCTTCGTTTTTTAACAATTCAATAGATTTTTTATAAGCAATAACTGAATCAAAAACTTTGCCTAATTCAAATAAGAATTGTCCTTTAACTTCATATAAAAAACCAATGTCAGTTGAGTTGGCTTTGTTTTGTGATTTTTCTTCAATTACTTTATTCAACAACATTAATCCATCTTCTAAATTGCCTTTTCTGAAAAGAGCAATTGATTTTTTATAATTAGACAAAAAATCATTTTTATTTTTATATTTAACCAGCGTTAAGTCGGGACTTTCCATAAATCCTTCAAGTTTTGCCAATATTAAGTCCATTCTGGGCTGTAATTTCTGATTAACTTTTTTGTCAGAAAATTTTTTATCCTTAGTATTCGATCTGATAAGATCAATTCTTTTTTTGCTTACTGGATGTGATAACAAATATTCGTCTATTTGGTTTTTATAACCAATCATTTGAGTTTCAAAAAATTCCAATAAATTAATAAGTCCATCTGCTGGATAAGAAATCTTATCAAGATATTCAATGGCGTGCTTATCTGCAGCTTCTTCTTGTCCTCGTGTGAATTTCATATAAAGTCTTTCTGCCGTATTGTTGCCTCCTAAAATTAGTGCCTGACCAGCATCAGGAGATCCCGCAACTGCTGCACCAATACCAAGCAAGTAGCTCAATAACATAAAGTTTCCAGCGTTATCCATAGCTTCAGAAGAGCGTGCAATATGTCCGGCAGCTATGTGTCCAGTTTCATGGGCAATTACACCGATTAGAGCATCTGGAGTATTGTATTTTCTAATTAAACCAGTATTGATAAAAACATTTTGTCCACCACTTACAAAGGCATTTATGGAGTCATCGTTAACTATATAAATTTTGATATTTTTAACATCTAAATTGGCGGCTTTAAATATTGGATCAGATAGTTCGTGAAGAAATTTTTCTGTTTCAGCATCACGAATTAGTGAGAAATTGGCATAAGAATTGCTGGCAAAAAATATTATAAAGTATAAAGCAAAAAAAATTACTGTTTTTTTTCTCTGAAATGTTTTTAATCTTTTACGCAAATTCAACACTTTTTATACATAAAATGAAATTACAAAGTTATAATAATAAAAATAGAGAAGTCCTTATCAAACAAGGAGTAATTTGGTTAAGCTTGATTGTTATGCTTATATTTTGTTGTGTATTGCTTTTTGACAATTTTGAAATGACACAAAAAACTATTTCTATTAATATTGACGTTAAAGATAAAATAACATCAACAAAAGAACAAGATGCTGATTAAATCTTTCTTAGACAAGTTGTATGCTGAAGATGGTTTGGCTCATAACAGTATTTTGTCTTACGGAAAAGATCTTGAGTTATTTGAGAAGTTTTTAGCAGAAAAAAACATCAAAATTGAAAATGCTTCACCAGATAATATAAAAAATTATTTTTACTTACTTCATAAAGATAAGTTGCGCTCTGCTTCAATTTCTCGTAAAATTTCTTCACTAAAAAATTTCTATAAGTTTTTGGCAAATGAAAATATTGTAAAATTAAATCCAACGCTACATTTACATAATCCAAAAAAAGATGCTAAATTGCCTAAATTTCTTACTCCTGAAGAAATTTTTAAAATTTTAGATTTTGTTAATAAAGATGAATCTGAATTTGGTATAAAGCTTTCTTGTATGTTAGAAATTCTTTATGCAAGTGGCATGAGAGTTAGCGAATTAGTAAATTTGCAAATGTCACAAATTCAAGAAATAGTTAATGAGAACGGTGAAAAAACTTTGCGTAATTATTTGATAATTAAAGGTAAAGGAAATAAAGAGCGGATGGTTGTTTTAAATAAGTCGGCAATAAAAATTTTGATGAAATACTTAGATTTGCGTTACAAAATGCACCAGCCTGATTCAAAGTGGCTATTTAGTGGTTTTATTCGTTGTAGTAAAGGTAAAGATAGAATTCGCAGTAAAAAATTAAATTCAGATCAACCTATAACTCGTCAAAGATTTCATCAAATGTTAAAAGAATTGGCAGTAAAAGTTGGAATTGACCCAACAAGAATTCATCCGCATGTTATTCGTCACTCTTTTGCAACTCATTTACTTAATAATGGTGCGGACTTAAGAATATTACAAGAATTAATGGGGCATAGTGATATTTCTAGCACTGAAATTTACACCCATATTATTGACTCTAAATTAAAAGATTTAGTCTTTAATAAACATCCTTTGAAAAGTTATCGATTTAAATAATTGATTAAAAAATAACTCAAATTTACAAAACAATTCTTGTAACAAAGAAAAAAATTGTTATAATGTAGAATTATTAACTATTTTTTATCTTAAATAAAAATTCTTTATGTCAGTAGAAGTTAAAGACGGATATGAAATTACCAGCGCATCAATTGATTCAAAACTTCGTGAGCAAAAAAAAGGCAGCGAAGAGGCAAAATATTTGCAAGAAGTAAAAGAAGAGAAGTTAAAAAATCACTTGCAAAAAGAAAAGGCGGCTGAAAATTCTTTAACTCCGGAGCAAATTAAAGAGCAAGAAAAAATCCAACAACAAGAAATTGAAGAACAGTCTTTAAAAGAGCAAGAAGCGAGAAGAAAAGCCCTTGATTTGGGTTTGACGCCTAACCCTTCTCCATTAAAAATACAGGCTATTAATCTTCAAAGCAATCAGATTGCTAAAGAGCATAGTAATGATGATAAAGGAATTTCTTGTTAAATTTCTTCGCCAAAAACTCTTTGATAAAATTCGGCAATTATCAATTTTTCATCATCGATCGCTTTATTGTAAAAGCTCAAGATAAAAGCAGATTTGATAGAATTAAAAATTTGAATATTATTTCCCCAAGAAATTAAAGTTCTTAGAGAAATTAAAGTTGAAATGTCGCCGTTTTTAAAGGCTTCTCTAGTTAAATTTGCCATCTTAACCATCAATTTAGTGGTGTTTTGATGTAATTTGGAAGTTAAAAATGGTAACTTTTTTTCTAAAATAGCAATTTCATTTTCTTCGTCCAAATAATTCAAAGAAGAGACAATATTCCATCTGTCCATTTGGGCTTGGTTTATTAAATTTGTTCCATGATAAATTCCTAAATCATCTCCTGCACCCAAAGTATTTGAAGTTGCAAATAAACGGAAGTTTTTGCTTGGAGTTATAACTTCATTTTCTTCCAAAAGTGCAAATTTACCATCATTTTCAAGTAAGCGATGAATTACGAATGACACATCAGTTTTAATTGCATCATATTCGTCTAAAACAATTGCTATGTTATTTCTAAGCGCAAAGGGAATAATGCCTTCTTTAAATTCCGTTATTTGTTTGTCATTTTTTAACTTAATTACGTCTTTTCCAACCAGATCAAGGCGAGTAATTTGGGAATCAAAATTTATTCTTAAACAAGGCCAATTTAATCTGGCAGCAACTTGTTCAATATGAGTTGATTTTCCAGTTCCGTGCATTCCTTGCACCAAAACTCGGCTATTAAAAACAAATCCAGCTAATATTGCTAAAGTGGTTTTTGGATCAAAAAGATAATTTTCATCAATTTCAGGAACATAATCTGATTTTTCTTTCAGAGCAAATACCTCGAAATCACAATTAAAGCCAAAGGTTTTTTTGCAATCAATTTTTTTCATTTTTGTGTAGTAATAATTTGTAAAAACTACTGTTTTTATAGTCTGTAATCCTTAACTTAAGCTCAGCATGACATAAATAAGTATGATCAAATATGCTTTTATTTCTTACTTTTATGGGTTTTTTTAGAGAAAGTTTTTTCTTTTCTTCCAGCAAAAGGATTATCACTTTTACGCACAACCATTCTGATTGGAGTTAGACTTAAATCAAAAGTTTCTCTCAAAGAATTAGCTAAGTAACGTAAATAGGCTCCTTCCACAGCTTTCGGATAATTAGTAAATACAGCAAAGCTTGGTGGACGTCTTTTAATTTGTGTCACATATTTTAATTTTGTTTCCTTACCTTTCATTAGTTTTGGCGGATGATTTAACTCGGCCATTTTCAACCATTCATGAAGTTTTGATGTCGGTAAGTAAGTTTGCCACTGTTCATAAACTTTAATTGCAAATTCTAAAGTTTTTTCCACGTTATAACCACTTTTTGCAGAAACTCCAAGAATTGGGATTCCATCAACTTCTTTAAAAATTCCTTGAATTTGTTTTCTAACTTCTCTCAAAAAAACTTCTTTATCACCTTTTACAGTATCAATTTTATTGATAGCAAAAATTAAACCGCGTCCTTCTCTTAAAATTTGTCCAGCAAGAGCTGCGTCTTGATGATCTAAAAGTGAGTTCGCATCAATTAATAAAATGACAACTTGTGAGAAATTGATAGCACGAAAACTGTCAGTTGCTGATAAGTTTTCTAGCTTTTCTGTAATATTGCTTTTTTTTCTGATTCCCGCTGTATCAATAAAACGAATTTTTTGATCTTGAAATTTGTGATCAATTGCAATTGCATCACGCGTAATTCCTGCTTCTGGTCCAGTTATTAATCTTTCAGTTCCAAGAATTTTATTTAAAAAAGTTGATTTACCAGCATTTGGTTTACCAACAATTGCAATTTGCAACGGTAATTCTTCGTCTTGTAGGTTGATTTCATGTTCGGAAAAATTTCTTTCATATTCTTCGTAAAGAGGTGCAATTTTGTCATATAATTGAGGAAAACCTTCACGATGTTCAGCAGAAATTGCAACCATTTCTGGGAAACCAAGGCGATAATATTCTTTTGGTAAAACTTCTTCTTGTTTACCTTCAAATTTATTAACTACTAAGATAATAGCCTTATCTTTTTTGCGCATTAAATCAGCCAAGATTTTATCTTTTTGTGTAAGTCCATTTTTACCATCAACAACGAATAAGCATAAGTCAGCATCCATAACTGCATTTTCAGTCTGTTCAAACATTCTTCGCTCAAGTGACTCTTCGCTTGCTTCATTCTCAAGACCAGCAGTATCAATTGCTATAAATTTTAGAGGTCCTAAATTAGCTTTAGATTCTTTACGATCACGAGTTACGCCAGAAATGTTGTCAGTGATTGCCAATTGTCTTCCAACTAACTTATTAAAAAGAGTTGATTTTCCAACATTTGGTTTTCCAATAATTGCAATTTTAAACATGTTTTAATTTACTCCAAAAAGGCTTTAACTGCATTAGCAATGTTTTTTTGTGCCATAAAATGTTCTCCAATTAAAAAACAATTAATTCCGGCTTCTTTAAGCAACAAAATGTCAGCTATATCTTTTATTCCACTTTCACCAACCAATAGGTAGTCACTAGAAATATGATCGGCAAGTTTCAGTGAAGTTTTAATATCAACTTCTAAAGTTTTTAAGTTACGATTATTAATTCCAATAAGTTTACTTTTCATTTTGAAAGCTCGTTGAAGTTCTTCCTCATTATGAACCTCAATTAAAACTGATAAACCAAGTTCTAATGCGCAATCTTCAAGCTCGTTTAATTTTACATCATCAAGCATTGCTACAATTAGCAAAATACAGTCAGCCCCAAGCATTTTTGCTTCATAAATTTGATAAGAATCAACTATAAATTCTTTTCGTAAAATTGGTAAATTCGTGACTTTTTTTACTTCTTTTACATACTCATCAGATCCTGCAAAATATTTTTCATCAGTTAAAATTGATAAGCAAGTTGCTCCGCACTGATCGTAAATTTTAGCAATTTCAACAGGGTTGAAGTCAGCTCTAATGATGCCTTTTGAAGGTGATGCTTTTTTAATTTCACAGATTAAAGCAGTTTGCCCACTATCATCTTTTGCCTTTAGAGCACCAAAAAAATCTTTTGGCTTATTCTCTGAACATTTGAGGCGTGAACAAATTTCTTTTAAATCAAGAATTTTCTTTTTGTTTCTAACTTCAACAAGTTTATGTTGATAAATTTCTTCCAGAATATTTTTCATTGGTTTAGTATTGAAAAATGTTATTTTGTCAGACTGTAAACCACCTAAATTCAAAAAAAAACATGAAAAATTTTAATTTTGGTTCTTTTCCTACAACAAGACCAAGAAGATTAAGGCAAAGCCAATGGATACGTGATCTTGTTGCCGAAAATAAAATTGTTACTGATGATTTAATTTTACCACTTTTTGTTATTGAAGGTAAAAACAAACAAGAAACGATAACAGCTTTGCCAGATGTTTTCAGATTTTCGACTGATTTAATAGTAAAAAAAGCTAAAGAAGCTAAAAGTCTAGGCATTAATGCTTTGATGTTATTTCCTGCAATTGATCAAAAGTTAAAAAATCCTCAAGGAAGTGAAGCTTGGAACGAAAATAACTTAACTTGCAGAACAATTAAAGCGATTAAAGATGCAGTGCCTGAAATTGGCATAATTACTGATGTTGCATTGGATCCTTACACTTCGCACGGTCATGATGGCATTATTGATAAAAATGGATATGTAGTTAATGACGAAACAATAGAAGCTCTTTGTAAACAGGCTTTGGTGCAAGCTGAGGCTGGTTGCGATATTGTTGCACCTTCTGATATGATGGACGGTAGAATTGCTGTTATTCGTGATTCTTTAGATGAAGTTGGACTTGTAAATACAGCAATTATGAGTTATGCCGCAAAATATGCTTCAAGTTTTTATGGTCCATTTAGAAATGCTGTTGGTTCATCTGCAAATTTGTGTAAAGCCGAAAAGAAAAATAATGTAATAAAAGATAAAAAAACTTATCAGATGGATTTTAGAAACGCTTTGGAGGCAACAAAAGAAATTGTTTTAGATGTTACTGAAGGAGCGGATTTAATAATTGTAAAGCCAGGAATGCCTTACTTGGATATTATAAAAGCTGCTAAAGATAATATTTCTTTACCAATAATTTCTTATCAAGTAAGCGGTGAATATGCTATGTTAAAATTTGCTGCCGCTAATGGAGTATTTGATTTTGATGAAGTTTTTTATGAAAGTCTAGTTGCATTTAAAAGAGCTGGAAGCGATGCAATTATTACTTATGGAGCAATTGAAATAGCAAAAAAAATAAGTTAATTAAATTTCTATCAACGGTAACTTCAATTTTGACCTGTACAGTTGATTGTTCGCGATCTTAATAAAAAAAACCAAAATCTGTATCAGAAAACTATAATTAGCTTTGGGTTTTAATGATTGGTTTAAACTATATTAGGATTTCTTTGCTATCTTAAGGCCGAGAATCAAAATAATTAGAGTTGCTGTGTAAACTAAGAACTGCATCCCTGAAGGTTGATCCATATATCCAAAAAACATATTTAAGAATTTCCCAAGAATACTCTCTTGCGATAATATGTTGGACATATCAAATATAGGTGTTCCTAAAGCTGGTATTATATCAGCATTAACCCAGAAACCAACTCCTTGCGCTGCAATTCCAGCAGTAAGAAATACTAAAAGCCAAGTTGTGATTATAAAAAAGTATTTTCCAAAAGTCTTTATTATGCCAAGATAAAGAGCAATTCCAACGGCTGATCCCGCAACTATACCTAAAATAAGAGCAACTATAATTTCATTTAAATTTGTTCCAGAAATATAGTAACTATATGTAAATAAAACAATTTCTGCACTTTCGCGCAAAACAGATAAGAAAACTACCGCCAGTAAAATATAAAGTGGCTTTTTACCTTCCCTAATTGAGTTACTAAGATTTTTTAGTTCTTTAGAAATTGATTTTGCGTGTTTTTGCATCCATAAAACTGTCCATCCAATCATAAGTGCTGCTAGGATTAAAATAGTGCCATTGAAAAATTCTTGGCCCATACCATTTAAACTTTCGGAAATTTTGTCAGTAAATAATGCCAACACTAAAGAAGATAAAATTCCTAAAAACAAACCACCTAAAATCCATTTTCCTCTACCATTCATGTCTTTTGTTGCCGCGGCAAGAATGCCAATTATTAGAGATATTTCAAGAATTTCGCGAAAGACAAAAATTGATATTTGTAGCATATTTATAGTGAAATAAAATATTAATGATAATAATTATCAAGTATAATATATTATTTGTCTATGTCAATCTCAAATTATTTTATTTGAAAGAAAATTTCGTCACTACTTTTTGGAGTTTTGTCTTGTAAATGAATTATTATTTAATACTACGCTATCTTGTAATAAACCTCTTAAGAAATCAATCTTTTGTCTTTGAGATTTTTCTTTTCTATAAGTAAAAATTAATAGTATGATTAAAATTAAAATAACGATAGAAATTTCATCAAAATGCGATGATATACTCTGAGGTAAAAAAGTATAATTCGTATTGTTATATTTAAGTGCAATATAATAAGGAACATTATCGAGTTTCTTTATAAAAAAGCCTTTGTTTCTTTTTAAAAGACATGACTGAAATAATTCTTCTTGTTGATTTGATCTAAATTTTTCAAAAAGCATTTTTGTTTCTTCATCATTTTCAATATTGCCATCTAGTGGACCATAAGATTTTTTATTACCGTATAATATTGCTGTAAAACTATCATCAAATAAACCGAATTCTATTTTTTCGTCATTTATTTCAGAGCTCAGAATTTTGGCTAAATAATCAATTTCAAAACCTATCACAACTGCTCCCAAATATTTTCCTTTAGAATCAGTAATGCCATTTCCACTCGGAATCATCCATTTATTACTTGTAGATCCTGTAACTGGACGTCCCAGTTGTAATTGATTTGGTTTCTGCTCTGTTATTGGAAGATAGTCGCGTCCAGATAAATCAAGTGAGCTTTTTAAAACTCCATACTCTGAATCAACTGTTATTTTATAGTGAGAATTTACCCAAGAAAACAAAGTCCATGAAAGCACTGTTTTATCATTAATATTGTAATATCGTAAAACGTTAAATATGTGGTCTTTATTGTAGGGATCTTTTGATATATGCCAGTTTATGTTATTATTGATGGCTGAAGTATGTTTTATAAGAGTTGTGAGTTCTTTTTCTATTTTTAAAGATTGTATTTCAAGAATGTTGCGTATTTTGCTTTTTTCCATTTCAAACAAATGGAAAAAGAGCAAAGAAACAATTAGAAAAGAAGCAAAAATTGTTGCACAAAAAATTCTAGGAAATTCATTGGAGTTGTCGCTTAGAGATTGTTTTATTTCATTTTTATTAGCAACTTCATCCATTTAATTACCTATCTATTTCTCCAAATACAATGTCCTGGGTTGATATCACTGTAACAACGTCGGCCAACATATGTCCTTTTACCATGAACTCCAAACCTTGCAAGTGAGCAAATCCAGGAGCTCTTAATCTAGATCTGTAAGGTTTATTTCCACCTTCAGAAATTATGTAAACGCCAAACTCACCTTTTGGAGCTTCTACACATGCATAGGCTTCTCCTTTCGGAACATGGTATCCTTCTGTGAAAAGTTTGAAATGATTGATTAAGCTTTCCATGGAATGCTTCATTTCAGATCTTTTTGGAGGAGAAACTTTACGATCAGAAGTCATTATTCGTCCTTTCGGCATTTTTTCCAAACATTGTTTGATTAGCTTAATTGATTCGCGCATTTCAGCAACACGGATTAAGTATCGATCATAAGAGTCGCCATTTTTACCAATTGGAATATCAAAATCTAATTCCGAGTAAATTTCATAAGGTTGAGATTTGCGTAAGTCCCAAGCAACTCCTGAACCACGAATCATTGGACCAGAAAAGCCCCAAGCCAATGCTTGCTCTTTTGTTACAACTCCAATATCAACCATTCTTTGTTTGAATATTCTGTTATTGGTAAGTAGGTTTTCTAAATCGTCTACGTATTTTAAATAACCATCAGCAAATTCAGCAATTTCATTTTCTAAGCCTTGAGGTAAATCTTGATGAACACCTCCTGGACGAATATAAGCTGAGTGCATGCGAGAGCCTGATACTTTTTCGTAAAAACCCATCATTTTTTCACGTTCTTCAAACATCCATAAAAGTGGAGTCATTGCACCAACGTCAAGAGCTTGAGTGGTGACAGCCATAATGTGATTTAGAATTCTGGTAATTTCAGAGAATAAAACACGTATATATTGTGCCCTAAGTGGAACTTCGCAGCCCAAAAGTTTTTCAACTGTTAAAGCATAAGCGTGTTCTTGGCACATTGGTGAAACATAATCAAGACGGTCAAGGTAAGGAATCGCTTGAGTGTAAGTTTTATATTCCATCAATTTTTCAGTACCACGATGTAATAAGCCAATATGAGGATCAGCGCGAGTTATAACTTCTCCATCCATTTCTAGTACTAGGCGCAATACACCGTGAGCTGCTGGATGCTGTGGACCAAAGTTAATGGTCATGTTTTTAAGGTCAACTTGAGACGGCATTTTTACAAGAAAATTATTAAAATCTTAATTAGAAACAGAGTAATTTTTAAACAATTAGATAAAAAAAACAAACTGAAATTTACAAACTTTGAATCAAAGAATTTTTGCTGATTGAACTTTTAACACCCAAAATTAAAGGCATTATATTTTTTGAGTGACCGAGACATCTAGATTCTTCAATAAAAACCGCTATTTGCAAATTATTTTGATCAATTTTTTTGATAAATTTTTCAATTGCGGTTTTAATATTTCTAGATTTTGGAGTTCCATGTGGGTTAGATTCTAAAAAATTACCCAATAAAATTGCTGAAGGAAGTTTGTTTTGTTCAATCATGATTGTAATAATTTGATTAAAATAACGATCAAGTCTTTCTCCATCTTCTCCTTCATCTTCTAAAAATAGAATTTTTTTGTCCCAATTAATTTGGTTCTTAGTTCCAAAATGTCCAGACAAAACGCTGATGCAACCGCCAATAATTTTTCCTTCTATTTCTTTTTTGGTGTAATTATTTAGTGGCTTTAATTTGTATTTTAAAATTTCTTTTTTACCTAAAATTAAATCGATAATTGTTTTTTGAGATTTTTTTGAAACGTTATTATTTACTATTTGTGCGAGCATTGCAGCACAAATATTTTGCCACCCCCAATTTTTTTGAGTAAATAAATTCAGAGAAACTATATCGGAAAATCCAATAAAAATTTTTTTGTTTTTAGGTTTTTTCATTTTTTGCACTAAACGCAAAATATCAGAACTTCCATAGCCACCTCTCATGCACCAAATTATTTTTGAATTTGACTCAACTGCTAATTTAAATTGTTCGAAACGATCTTCAGAGCTAAAAGATGGGAATTCATGATTTTTTTTATTATTTAAAGTTAATTCTTTCTCTAAAAAAAATCTGGGTTCTAAACCTAAATTGATAATAAGTTCTTTTGCTTTTTTAAGCTCTTCTTTGGTGCATGCGGTGGCAGGACATATTATATCAACAACATCACCTTTCTTCAATGCTGGAAAACTCATAATTTTTGTTTGAGATTTTTAATTTACATAAAAAATGAACTGAATTAATTTGATAATCGAAATAATGCAAAGACAAGTTTAATTTAAATTTAAAAATATGACTAAAGACAAAGTAATTATTTTTGACACTACTTTGCGTGATGGAGAACAAGCTCCTGGCGCCACGATGAATTTGGAAGAAAAGCTACTAATTGCCAAAACTTTAGAAAAAATGGGTGTTGACGTTATTGAGGCTGGTTTTCCTGCGGCATCAAATGGTGATTTTGAGGCAGTCAATAGAATTGCTAAAACAATTAAAAATTCTGTTATTTGTGGTCTTGCTCGTGCAAAAAAATCAGACATTGAAAGAACGGCAGAAAGTATAAAACCTGCTGCAAAACCAAGAATCCATACCTTTCTTGCAACTTCGCCAATTCATATGCAGTTTAAGTTGAAAATGGATGAGCCGCAAGTTTTATCAGCAATTGCTGATAGTGTTTCTTTAGCTCGCAGTTTGTGTCCTGAAGTTGACTGGTCACCAGAAGATGCAACGCGTTCCAAAAGAGATTTCTTATTTAAGGCAATTGAAACAGCAATCAAAGCTGGTGCTAATACAATAAATATTCCAGATACCGTTGGCTACACAACGCCTGAAGAATATTATAATTTAATTTCTCAAATTAGAAATAATGTTTCTAACATTGATAAGGCAATAATTTCTTCACACTGTCATAATGATTTAGGAATGGCTGTCGCCAACTCTTTGGCTGCAATGCGAGCTGGAGCAAGGCAAATTGAATGTACAATTAACGGGATAGGAGAGCGTGCTGGAAATGCAGCTTTAGAAGAAATTGTTATGGCAATTAAAACTCGTGGTGATTTTTATAATGTAGAGACTTCTATTGATACTACTATGATTAGCAGAATTTCAAAACTTGTCTCAAGCATAACTGGTTTTTCAGTTCAGTATAACAAAGCGATTGTTGGAGCAAATGCTTTTGCGCATGAGAGTGGAATTCATCAGGATGGTGTTCTTAAAAATCGTGAAACTTATGAAATTATGACACCAGAATCGGTTGGCTTGGAAAAATCTTCTTTGGTTTTAGGAAAGCTTTCTGGTCGCGCTGCTTTTAAAGATCGTTTAAAAGAAATTGGTTATGAATTAAGTGAAGAAATGCTTAATGAAGCTTTTAAAAAGTTTAAAGAATTAGCAGATAAGAAAAAAGAAATTCTTGATGAAGATATTGTGGCTTTAGTTGATGATTCAATTACGAATACCCAATTACGTTATCAGCTTATAGAATTGAATGTAAAATGTGGCACTTTTAATAATGCTGAAGTGCAAATAAAAATAAAAATTGACAATGATGAGCGTTTTACTAACTTTTCTTCTAAAGATGGTCCAGTTGATGCAATATTTAATGCCATTAAGTCTTTAATTGCTCATAATGCAACTCTGGAATTATATCAGGTACACGCAGTAACAGAAGGGACAGACGCGCAGGCGACTGCAACAGTGAGGCTAAAACAAAATAACAGAATTTTTAGCGCTAATGGCTCAAATACTGACGTTTTGGTTGCTTCCGCTTTGGCTTATATCAACTGTTTGGATAAAATCAAATCATAAATTTTTAAAACAATGTTATCAAAATTTTTCTCTTTTTCATCAAAAGACATTGCAATCGACTTGGGAACTGCAAATACTTTGGTTTATGTTCGTAATCAAGGTGTTGTTTTAAACGAGCCTTCAGTTGTTGCTTTAATTAACGAAAATGGTAAGCCAGTTCCATGCGCCTTTGGAGTGACTGCCAAAATGATGCTTGGAAGAACTCCTGCTAAAATTGATGCTTTGCGTCCTTTGAAAGATGGCGTAATTGCTGATTTTAAAGTTGCTGCTGAAATGATTAAGCACTTCATTCGTGAAGTTAACCAAACTAAAAGCTGGTTAGGACCTTTAGTAATTATTTGCGTTCCATCTGGCTCAACTCCTGTTGAAAGAAGAGCAATTCAAGACGCAGCTGAAGGAGCTGGTGCTAATGAAGTTTATTTGATTGAAGAGCCTATGGCTGCTGCAATTGGTGCTAACTTACCGGTAACAGAACCTACAGGATCAATGATTGTAGATATTGGTGGTGGTACAACTGAAGTTGGTATTCTTTCTTTGGGTGGGATTGTTTACTCAAGATCAGTGCGTGTTGGTGGCGATAAAATGGATGATGCAATTATATCTTATATCAGAAGGTATCATAACTTATTAATTGGTGAATCAACTGCTGAAAGAATTAAAAAAACTGTTGGTGCTGCTTGTGCGCCATCTGAAGGTGATGGTGTTACAATAGAAGTTAAAGGTCGCGATCTTTCAAGTGGTATCCCAAAAGAAATGATATTAACTGAGAGACAAATTGCAGAAAGTTTAATGGAACCTGTAGAACAAATTGTTGATGCGGTAAAAGTTGCTCTTGAATGCACGCCCCCTGAACTTTCTTCTGATATTGTTGAAAAAGGAATTGTTTTAAGTGGTGGTGGCGCATTGCTAAAAAATCTTGATCACGTTATTAGACAAGCTACTGGCTTGCCGGTTTTTGTTGCTGAGGATCCTCTTCTTTGTGTAGTTAACGGATGCGGTAAAGTTCTTGAAAACATCAAAATGTTCCGCGCTACCTTATTCAGACAAGACTAAGAATTATACTTTTTTTCAAAGCTTGTTGTTGTTTTATTTTTTTGCCTACTTATGTACTTAGATACGAAGCGTTGTAAAAAAGCTAAAATTCCTAAAGTTTTGTTGTAAAAGCGGACTTTTCTTTCTGCTAAAAATATTTAAAATTGAAAATTTGCCTAAAACAAAAATATGAAACAGTATCTGAATTTTGTTCAAAGCCGCTCAAATTATAGTTTTAAATATAGTTTTGATATAGTCTTCAAAAAAGTAGAATTTGCTTTCTTTTGTCTCTTGTCTGTAGTATTTCTCATTCTCTCTAGATTCAATGATGATTTCTCAAAATCAGTTTCTTCTTCTTTTGTGGGAGTATCTTTACCAATAGCTAAAACTGCTGCTTTTCCTTTTAATGCTACAGTAAATCTTTTGACAAATTTTAGTGGTCTAATTGAAGCTAAAAAAGAAAATGAAATTCTAAAAGAAGAGAATGAAAGGTTACGTTCAATGTATGTTACTGCAATTAATGTAAGTCGTGAGAATCAAGAATTAAAGCGCACTTTGCAATTTATTACTACCAAAAGTTCTAACTATAAAGTTGCAAGAATTGTTGGTAGAACTCATAAAACTTTTAGTCAGAAGTTATATATTGACGCTGGTCAGAATCGTGATTTAAAAGTTGGTTCCCTAGTTTCCGGAAATAATGGTGCTATAGGTAGGGTTTCGGAAATCTGGGAAGATAAAGCGCGTTTAATTTTAGCAACTGATGCAACTTCAAGAATTCCTGTTATTACTTCTAAAAGTAGAGTTCGTGGTATTTTGGCTGGACAAAATGGTGATTTGATGCAGATTTTATATTTGCAAAAAAATCATGGTATTCAAGTTGGTGACTGGGTATTTACTTCTGGTGACGGAGACACTTTACCTTCGGGAATTTTAATTGGAGTGGTGAAAAAAGTTGATAAAGGTTATGCAGCAGTTGAGATGTCTGAAAATATAGCTAATACTGATATTGTTACAATTATAGATTACTAATCCTTAATATAACAAATTATAAACCGGTTGATAATAAACAGGGAAAGAACGCATACAATATTTTATGGTGCTTGGGGCGGAATACTTATTTTATTTATACAAAAACCGATCTCTCCTAGAAACTTTTCAGTTACAGTTTTTTATTCATTTCTCTCATCATAAAAGGAATTTGAGAAGCGGTAAAAATAAGAGAAAGTGGCATCATGCCAAATACTTTGAACTGTACCCAAAAGTCAGTTGAAAAAGATCTCCAAATTATCTCATTTACAAAAGCCAAGAAAAGAAAAAACCATGCCCAGCGCCAAGAAAGCTTTATCCAAGCTTTGTTGGAAATTTTTATTTGTGAACCCAATATATAAGAAAGAAAAGGTTTAGAAGAAAAATAGCCGTAAAATAGAATCATTGAAAAAATAAAGTTAATAATAGTGGGTTTCATCTTTATAAAAGTCTCATCTTTTAAAATTACAGTAAGTGATCCAAAAATTGCCAGCAATAAACCCGAAAAGAGAGCTGTTTTAGCGATTTTTCTAGTTAAAATATATGAAATTAGTAAAGCAATTGCAGTTGTTATAATTAAGTGAATTGTTGCTGTTAGCAGAGGATTTGTTGCATTATTGAGTTTATATGAAATAAAGAATACAATTAGCGGTGCGTAGTCGCATAAAAAGTTTGAGATATTTTCGTAAGATTTTTTCATATTTAACTTAATTTTGTTATTCACAGGATATATTCAAACTATTTGGATTATCTAAAATTTTTTTTAATTTAATTTTATAATCCAAGCCGCTTCTGTTCTCGTTTAGAAGTCGTGTTAGTTTTATATCATTTGTATAAAAATCTTGAGGTATTAAAAGTGATCTGATTGAATCCTCTTTCATTCCTATGATATTTTTCTCCATAAATTCTACTTTTTGACTTCCAACAATTACTTCTTCATTTTCAGTTGAATATAATGTTTTATTGTCAATTGTGAAAATTTCATATTCTATTATAGCTTTTTGACCACATTTAAGTTCTTTACCTTCGTTATTTATTTTTACTTCTTTAACAGCAATTTTAGAACTATTAAGATTTTTTTGCTCTTGTTTTGCATATTTTTTCGCCAATGCAACGTTGGTTGCTATGAATTTTCCTTTTTCTTCAATTTCGGTAATATTTTTCTTAACACGTTCTGAAGAAAGTCTGTTACCCAAGCTTTCAGGATTGGTTTTATCGTGCAAAAGACCAAAGTATAGTATGGTAAGTACTCCTGCAATTTTAACAATTGGATTAGCTATTATTTTATTTAGCATTTAAATAAATTTTTTAATTTCTAATTCTGGAATTGCACCTTTTCTTAATATCTCCAACTCTTTATTGGAAATTTTAATCACAGTTGAGGCAATATTACCCTCAAGGTTTTGACCAGATATAATCAGGTCAAGCTTTGAATTTTTAAAATATTTTTCAACATCTTTGGTATTCTTAGCTGCTTCAAAACCAGATATATTAGCACTGCTTACAGCTAAAATACCATTAAAATTAGACATCATTTCTTGAATGAATTTTGTGCCAACTATACGAAAACCCAAGTAATTATTTTCAGGATTATATAATTTTTTTGAGATTTTTAGATCTTCCGATTTTTTGATTGGAGCAACAATTGTTAGTGCTCCCGGTAGAAAATTAGACGCTATTCTTTTTGAAGTTTCATCAAAATCAAAAATTGTTTCTATTTGATCTACATCTTTTAAAAAAATTGCGATTGGCTTATTGGAATTGCGATTTTTTAACTCATATAAGTTAGATACAGCTTCTTCATTTTCAGCATCACAGGCAACTCCATATACAGTATCAGTAGCAAAAGAAATTAATTTTCCTTTCTTTAGAAATTGGCTGGCAATTTTGGCAGCGTTAAAACTGTTTTCGGAAATTATTTTCACAACTTTTAAATTTGATTTAGTATAGTTTTTATTGGTTCAAAACTTTTGCGATGATATTTGCAAATTCCAAATTTTTCTATAGCTAAAACATGAGATTTTGTTGGGTATCCAAAATTCTTATCCCAACCATATTGAGGAAATTCTTGGTTAAGTTTTAGCATTATTTCGTCTCTTGTTTCTTTTGCAATAATTGAAGCGGCAGCAATTGAAAGACTTTTTTGATCACCTTTTATTATAGGAATTATTTCAGTTGTATGATTGTTGAAAGGTTTGAAGTTTCCATCAACCAATAAAGTTTCTGGTTTTACTTGATATTTTTGGTACATATCTTCATAAGCTAAAAGCATGGCAAGTTTTGTTGCTTGTAAAATATTTATTTCATCAATTTTATTTTCATCAACAATTCCAACTCCAAATTTTGCTTTTTCTTTTAAAAAACTATAAATTTTTTTTCTGGTGGTTTTGGATAACTTTTTAGAATCATTAATTTCTTCAGGATAGTTATTTTTATCCAAAATTACACAAGCTGCAACCACTGGGCCGGAAAGAGGACCTCTGCCAGCCTCATCAATTCCTGCGACAGTATGATTTGGAAATGAATTTTCAATTAAAAAATTAGGATAAATTTTGTCTTCTTGCATTTACTAAAATTCTTTGTAATTTTCTGTATCTGATGTGGATTTTTTCCTGTCTCAACTTTCCTTCATCGTAAATTTTAATTCAATCAAATATGTCATTTTTAAATAAAAGTGGTTTTGGTGATAAGCCTTCTTTGGTAAAACCAATTATTGTTGTTGCTCTAGTATTTCTAATTGTAGGTGGAATTTATTCTTTCTTTGGTAAAAAAACAGAAGATTCTAAAGATGTCAAAGATGCTTCAAAAGAAGAAGCAATGGAAATAAAACCAAGTGGTTTAGATCCAGATATGGATGTTGATACTGTTGCAGATGTTGAAAAAGTGTTAGAAAAATGGATTGAAGCAAACCCGCAGGCAATTCTTGCTTCAGTTGCTAATATGCAAAAAAAAGCTATGGAAGATCAAGCTAAAAATGCTCAAAAAAACATTGGTGATAAAAAGTCTGAAATATTTGATAATCCAAACTCTCCAGTGTTTGCACCCGAAGGCTATGACGTAACAATTGTTGAATTCTTTGATTATTCTTGTGGATATTGCAAAAAAGCTCAAGCAACTGTAGAAAGTTTGTTGAAAAAAGATTCTAAAATCAGGGTAATTTACAAAGATTATCCAATTTTGGGACAAGCTTCAATGGATATGTCACAAGTTTCAATTGCAGTTTCTTTGGTAGCTAAAGATTCTTACAAAAAATTCCATGATGCTTTGATGAAAACAAATGCGAGAAGTAAAGAAGAAGCAATTAAAGTTGCTGCTAAAGTTGGAATTGATACTAAAAAAATTGAATCTGCTTTAACTTCTGAAAAAGAAAAAATCACTAAAATTTTACAAGAAAACGGTGAATTAGGTTTAGCAATTGGTATTAACGGAACTCCTGGATTTATAGTTGGAGAAGAGTTAATTCCTGGTGCAATTGATTTATCATCTTTTGAAGCGAAAGTTGCCGCATTAAGAAAAAAATAGATTTCAAATTATTTTTTCTTTATTTCTAAGGGTCAGACCAGTAATGGTTTGGCCCTTTTCTCTATTTAAAATCAACTCTATGACACCAGATTTATCTCATCTTTCTAAGCAACAAAAACAAGTAATAGATGTATTTGAAAGTGGTAAAAATATTTTTGTTACTGGTGGCGCTGGAAGTGGAAAGTCTTACCTTCTGAATTTTATCAAATTAAACTATGGACATTTGGGTCTTGAAGTAACTGCAAGTACAGGAATTGCAGCTGTTAATATTTCTGGATCTACTATTTATTCTTGGGCGGGTATTGGTTTAGCGAACTTGCCAGTTGAGAAAATTATTGAAAATTTATTTAGTGCCAAGTTTTCTAAAATAAGAAGGCGCATAAAAATGGCCAAAGCTTTGGCAATTGATGAGATTTCTATGATTTCTCCGCAGGTTTTAGAAATTCTTGATGAAGTTCTGCGGGCTGTACGTCAAAGTGATAAAGTGATGGGTGGAATACAAATGGTTTTTTTTGGAGATTTTTTACAACTTCCTCCGGTACAAGATTCAAATAACCCAAGATTTTGTTTTGATAGTAAAGTTTGGCAAGATTTGAACTTAAATACTTTTGTTTTAGATCAAATATTTCGTCAAAGTGATAAAAAATTTGTGAAAGTTCTTAATAATTTGCGCGTTGGAACTTTAGATGAAGATGATGTTGATATTCTAAAATCAAGATTAGGAGCAGTTGATACAAGTTCAATAATTAAACCAACAATTCTTACAACTCATAATTTTAAAGTAGAGAAAATTAATCAATTAGAGTTGCAAAAAATTGCCTCTAAAGAATTTAGTTACGAAGCTAAATATTATGGTAATGAAAGCAAAATTGAATTTCTGAAAAAAAACTCAATTGTTGCGCAACTTTTGAAAGTGAAAGTTGGAGCGCAAGTTATGATGACAAAAAACACTTACCAAAAAGATGGCATAATTAATGGTTCTCTTGGTATTGTAAGAGATTTTTCGCCAAAAAAACTTTATCCAATTGTTGAATTTTTTAATGGTAAAATTTTGACAATTTCACCTCAAGATTGGGTTGTTGAGAAATATGATGCGGAAAAGAAGTTGGTTATGATTGAAGCTGGAGTTACTCAAATCCCCTTAATTTTGGCTTGGGCTATGACAATCCACAAATCGCAAGGATTAACTTTAGATAAAATATCTTGTGATTTGTCTGAAGCTTTCAGCCCTGGTCAAATTTATGTTGCATTGTCAAGAGCGCGTTCTTTGGAAGGTGTTTTTATTGAATCAATAAATTTTAATAAAATTACTTCAAATCAAAGTGCAGTTGAATTTTACGAGAGTTTTAGATGAACTTTTACAATAATCTATCAAGTAATGCTCAAGGAATTTTTTTTGCCATTCTATCTTGCTTATTTGCTTCAATATTAATTGCTTTAGTTCGTCATTTATCGGCAGATTTCCATATATTTTTTATTGTGATGGTGCGAAATTTTTTTGGATTGCTTTTCTTCCTGCCACAAATTTTAAGAGATCATAAAGCTATTTTTAAAACTACAAAATTAAAACTTCATATATTCAGAGGAGTTAATGGTTTAGTTTCAATGATGATATGGTTTCACGTTGTAACAGTATTGCCACTTTCAGAAGCGGTTTCCATTAGTTTTGTGATTCCAATTTTAACAACTTTAGTTGCAATGAAAGTTTTAAAAGAAAAAGTTCATGCAAAAAGTTGGGCAGCTTGTTTTATTGGTTTTGTTGGAATTTTGATTATTTTGCGTCCAGGTTTTAAAGAATTTAACAATGCTTATTTTTATTCTTTTGCTTCAATAATTTTATGGGTTGCATCAAATATAGTGATTAAAGTTATGACTAAAACTGAGAAGCCACAAACTATTGTAGCTTATATGTCTTTAATAATGTTGATTTGTTCAATTCCATTTGCTTTACCTTATGTTAAAGCCTTGAGTTTGAATGATTTAGTTTGGTTTGCAGCTTTAGGGTTAGTTTCAAATATTTTGCATATTTTTATTTCAAATGCTTACTCTAAAGCTGATCTTTCTTATGTTCAGCCATTTGATTTTACTAGACTAATTTTTACAGCAATTATTTCTTATTTTGCTTTTGGAGAAATAATTGATTTTTGGGTGATTTTTGGATCTTTAGTAATTTTTGGAGGAGTAATTTTAGTGATCCCAAGAAAAAATGTGCGTTAAATAAAAAATAGTTGCTATATGTTCTTAAATAGCGATAATTAAGAACATACAGCAAATGCAATTTTGATTTTTGCCCTATAAATTGTTAAGCAATACTTAGTTTTGTTAGCAATATTATACTTGGTATATTTGCCTTAAAATATTTTCTGTGCATGTTACATTATTTTCAGCAATCAATTGAAAAACTAAAAAACGAAAATCGTTATCGTGAATTCTTAGATATTTCTCGTCTATGCGGTAAATTTCCTAAAGCCATTAACAACAAAAATGGTAAAGAAATTATTGTATGGTGTTCAAACGATTATTTGGGAATGGGACAAAGCAAAGATGCGATTGAAAGTGCTATAAAAGCTTTGAATGAATATGGTGTTGGAGCGGGTGGTACAAGAAATATTTCAGGCAACAATCACGAAGTTGTTAAATTAGAGCAAGAATTGGCAAAACTTCATGATAAAGAAGCGGCATTGACTTTTGTCTCTGGTTACACAGCTAATGATGCTACAATTCAAACTTTGGCAAAAATAATTCCTAATTTAGTTATTTTCTCTGATTCTAAAAATCATGCTTCAATTATTACTGGCATTAGAAATAGTAAATTAGAAAAGCATGTTTTTGCTCATAATGATGTAGAAAATTTAGAACATCTTTTAAGTAAATATCCAAAAGAACATCCAAAAATTATAATATTTGAGTCAGTATATTCAATGGATGGTGACTTTGGAAAAATAGCTGAGATTGTTGATTTGGCAAAAAAATATAACGCTCTTACTTACATTGATGAAGTGCATGCTGTTGGAATCTATGGAAATAGAGGAGGTGGTTTAACACAAGAGTTAGGTTTTGCTGATAAAATTGATATTATTCAAGCAACTTTTGCCAAGTCTTTTGGAACAATCGGTGGATATATTGTTGCGAAAGCAGAAATTATTGATGCAATTAGAGGAAATGCTTCTGGATTTATATTTTCAACTGCTTTACCCCCTGTTGTTGTCGCTGCAACCTTATCTAATGTGCGTCATTTGCAAAATAGTCAAATTGAACGCCAAAAAATGCGTCAAAATGTCAAAAAGTTGAAAGAAGAGCTAAGAAAAATAAATGCTGATATTGTTCCAAATAATTCACATATTGTTTCGCTCAGAATTGGTGATGCAGCTAAAGCAAAACAAATTTCAGAAAGGCTTTTAAGTGAATTTGATATTTATGTTCAACACATAAACTATCCAACTGTTGCCAAAGGCGATGAACGTCTTCGTATTACAATAACACCTCTTCACACTGATGAAATGATTAATGATTTAATTAAAGCGCTTAAAATAGTTTTATAAATCTTGATCTGAAATTTAGAGTTAATGTTATTGTTATAAATTGTTGATGGATTGAACTAATGAACAGAAATGGTAAAATTTTGAGTTATAATTAAAATATTAAAGAGAGTCTATAAATCCCTGTAATATTAGGCTTGCAGCTATATCATCAACAAATTTATTACGAATTTTATTATTTTTTCGTGATAATTTAGAAAGTGCTAAGTTGCGTGCTTCAAAGCTTGTAAGTCTTTCATCGAAAAAGAAAATGGGTAGTTTTTGTTCCAAAAATTTATCAAGATTATCGGCGAAATTTTGAGCAAAAATTGTCATTGGAATTTCGCTATCATCCATTTGAATTGGAAGCCCAATAACAATACCGACTACTTTGTTTTCATCTATAAAATCTTTGATTTTTATGAAATCTTTTAAGTTACCTTGACGATTCAAAATAAGTTTTGGGGAAGCAATAAGATGGGTTTCGTCACAAAGAGCTAAACCAATTCTTTTGGTTCCAGCGTCGATTCCTAAAAGACGACCTTTTTTAGAACAATATTTATTAAGGGAATCTTGATTTGTGTTTTTTAATTCGTTAAAAACTATCACTATTATTGTTTAATTGTTAAAAAAAGTAAAAATCATGTCAGTTACTGCAAATGATATTAAAAAAGTTGCTAAATTAGCAAGAATTGAAATTCCAGAAGAATTGCGCGAAAAAACAGCAAGTCAAGTTGGTGGAATTATTAATTGGGTCGCAAAGCTAAACGAAGTAAATACTGATTTAGTTGAGCCATTGACAAATCCTAATGAGTCTTCGCTTCGTATGGTAAAAGACGAAATATCTGATGGAAATATTGCTCAAGATGTTTTAGCAAATGCTAAAAACAGTAAATATGATTATTTTACAGTTCCAAAAGTTATAGAGTAAATTTGCAGCTAAGTTTAAACCTTCATAGTATAAATAAAAATCCTTATCTGAAAGAAGACTTTTTGTTGTTACCAGAAAATTCAGCAGCCTTTAGAAGCTTAAAAGATTTTTTTTTACAAAATCATTTTCTGCAATCTAATTTTAGATCTTTAATTTTAAAAGGTGAAGATTGTTCAGGAAAAAGCCATTTATTGAATGTTTTTGCTACTGATTTTGCTGCTGAATTTTTAAAATATGATGAGATCGCAGATGTAAACTTGAGCAGTTTTCTGTTAGCAGATAGATTTTATATTTTAGAAGATATTGATAGAATTGATGATGAAAATTTCTTGTTTCATCTGATAAATTCATCTTGGGAAGCTAATTCGTTTTTGATTTTAAGCGCTAAAAGTTTAAGCAAATTTCGACTAAAAGATTTAAAATCGCGTCTTGGAAATATTTTTACTGCTGAAATAAAAAATCCTAGCCTAGAATCAATGCAACAGCTTCTTGTTCAAAGTTTTTCTCGTAAGCAAATTAAATTAGATAATCGTGTTATTAATTTTATAGCTGAAAAAATTGATAGAAGCTATAAAGCAATTTATGATGCTGTTAAGTTGGTAGAGTTTTATGACTCCAAGAATGGCAAAACTATTGCCATGAAAGAGATTAGAGAAATATTTATATCGAATTAAGAAGATTAGGATTATATAGAGCTAGAAAAATCTCTTTTTACTTGTCTGAATTATAGTCAAATTTTCTTCCTAGTTAGAATTTTTTAATTAAATTTACTGATTTAAAATATTGTCCAAGGCAATTTTGGATACTGCTTTTTGAGCTTCTTTTTTTGATTTTCCTATCGAAGAAAATTCTAAATTTAAATGTGTGATTTTTACGGTTGAGGTGAAAATCGGGTCGTGATCAGAACCACCGCTTTTGGTTGTAAAATATTGCGGTAACTGTTTGGATTTAAGTTGCACAATTTCTTGTAGTTGTGATACAGGATCTTTTGGTGGAGTAATTTCATTTTCTAAGAAGGTGTGCCAAAATTTTGTGATAAATTCTTTTGTTTTGTCATAATTAGAATCAAGGTAAATTGCTCCAATTAAAGCTTCTAAAGAATTTTCCAAATTTCTTTTATTGTTTTTTCCACCTAAATTTTCCTCTCCTTTGCTAACTTGCAAAACTTTGTCTAAACTAATTTCTATTGCAATTCTTGATAGTGTGTCGCCAGAAACTAAGACAGCTTGGCGTTTTGATAAGTCACCTTCCGATTCGTTTTTATATTTCTTCATTAAAAAATCTGAGATAACTAAAGATAAAACTTTGTCTCCCAGGAACTCTAATCTTTGATAGTTAGGTTTGTTTTTATTTTCCTTAGAAAGACTTGGATGAGTTAAAGCTTCTTCAAGTAAAGAAATGTTACTAAATTGGTAGCAGATTTTATTTTCAAAACTTCTAAAAGAATCTTTGTTCATTTTAGATAAAAATTAATTAAGTTTTTTAAAGATTCGTTCAAAGCGAATAGCACTAGCCCAATTCCAAATTTGCCAAACTGGTTTTTCAGCTGAGAAGAAAACAAATAGTGCGCGTCCTACTAAATTTTGTTCTGGAACAAAGCCAACTAAATCTTGGAAACGGCTATCTTGTGAGTTATCTCGATTGTCTCCCATCATAAAATAATGTCCTTGTGGAACTTCGTAAATTCCAGTTTCATCTTGTGGAGAATCTCTTTGGTCTAGCGTTTTAATTATTTTTCCTTCAGGTAAAGTTTCTGCAAATTGAGGAATTTCAAGATCCATTTCATAATTTTTGTCTTTGAAGAATCCGTCATTAATTTTCTTAACTTCTAAGTCATTAATATATACTACGCCACTTTTAATTTGAATTTTATCGCCCGGTAAACCAATTATTCTTTTTACATAGTTAATTCTTGTATTAGTTGGAAGACGAAAAACCGCAACATCTCCTCTTTTTGGAGTGCTTTTGAAAATTCTTCCCTCAAAAAAATTTATACCAAAAGGGAAAGAATAACGACTATAGCCATAAGAAAACTTTGAAACAAAAATATAATCTCCAACTAATAATTGTGGTTTCATTGAGCTTGAAGGAATGTGAAATGGCTCAAAGAAAAAAGAGCGTACAAAAGCTGCGCACATAACTGCTACGACTAATGTTTGTAAAAAACTGTATTTTGATTCTTTTTGTTCTTTCATATTATTTTATTAGGTTTTCTCCAGTCATTTCTTGTGGTTTTGTAATTCCCATTAATTTTAAGATACTTGGAGCAATGTCGCTTAATTTGCCGTTAGAAATCTTAAATTTAGATACATCATTACCAATTAAAATAAATGGTACAGGATTTGTTGTGTGTGAGGTATGTGGATTTTTATGTTCATCAAGCATACATTCAATGTTACCGTGATCAGCAGAAATTAGCATATAGCCATCTTTTTCCAAAATAATTTTCTCAAGATAACCTAATTGTTTATCAATTGCTTCAACAGCTTTTATTGAAGGATTAAGCATGCCGCTGTGGCCAACCATATCTGGATTTGCATAATTGACAATTATGAAATTGAATTTGTCTGACGCAATTGCTGCATGTAATTTTTCTCCAATTTCATTTGCAGACATTTCAGGTTTTAAATCGTAAGTTGCTACTGCGGGTGATTTTACTAAAATTCTTTCTTCACCTCGTATTTCATTTTCTTGTCCACAAGAGAAGAAAAATGTAACATGGGCATATTTTTCAGTTTCTGCAATGCGTAGTTGAGTAAGATTTTCTTTTGATAGAATTTCTGGTAATGAGTTTTTGATTTCTACTGGAGGAAATAAAATCTTATAATAAGAATTAAGTTTTTCAGAATATTCAGTAGTGGCGATTGCGTGAGAAAATTTAACTTTTTCAAAAAGTTTTTCTGAAATTTGACGAGCTCGATCAGCTCGGAAATTAGCGAAAATTAGAGCATCACCTTCTTTTATTCCATTGTAGTCATTTATTATACAAGGTTTGATGAATTCATCGGTAATATTTTGTTCATAAGATTTTTCTACAGCTGAAATTGCATCAGAAAATCTTTCTCCAATTCCTGAAATAATAGCGTTGGTTGCAAGTTCAATACGATCCCACTTTTTATCACGATCCATGGCGTAATATCTTCCAGAAATTGTTCCAATTTTAATATTTTTGCATTGTTTAAGATAAGTTAAAGCACTTTTTTGCGCTACATCGCGACCATCAAGAAAAGCATGCAAAACAACTTCAACGCCATTTTTTGTTAAAAATTCAGCTAAAAAAACTATGTGATCAATGTGTGAATGAACTCCACCATCAGATAATAATCCCATCAAGTGACAAATTGGAAGTTTGTCATCTTGAGGTGCAGCCAAAGGAAGTTGTTTTGACAGTATAGAGTTTTTCGTTTGAGATCCTTCGCTCCGCTCAGGATGACAGGAAAGATAAGGATGACAGGGATTACAATTTTGAATTAATTTTTGTAAAAGTGGATTTTTTGTCAAAGAACCATCTTTAATTGCGTTATTTATTCTAGGTAAATCTTGAAAAATTACTCTTCCAGCACCAATTGTCATATGGCCAACTTCAGAATTTCCCATTTGTCCCTCTGGCAAACCAACTGCTAAACCCGAAGTTTCAAGTTGCGAGTAAGGATATTTCTTAAGAAAGCGATCGTAATTTGGTGTTTTAGCTACAGCAATTGCATTGTGAGAGTTGTTTTCTTCTCCAATTCCCCAGCCATCTAAAATACAAAGTAAAACAGGTTTTTTTGTCATTTTTTTATTTTTGTTGGTAACTATAACATCTTAATAAATATTGCCATAATTATCAAAGCGAAGGATCTTATGTGATAACGCTCTGAGATATAGCTTCTGAGCGCTTCCGCTCAGGATAACAATTTTGTTACTGAGTAACTTTAAAACGAGTTTGCAATATTATTGATTGCTATTTCTTTTTTGTCACCCGATTTACGATCTTTAATTTCAACCTTTCCTAAGGCTGCTGATTTAGGGCCAACAATAATTTGAGTTGGAATTCCGATCAAGTCGGCTATTGAGAATTTTTGCCCCAAACTGGCTTTGGTATCGTCGTAAATTACTTCAACTCCTTGCGATTGTAACTTGCTATAAATTTCTTCGCAAGTTTTGTCGCATAGTTCATCGCCAACGCGGACGTTGATTAAAGCTACTTGGAAAGGTGCAATTTCTTTGGGCCAAATAATTCCATTTTGGTCGTGATTGGCTTCAATTGAAGCCGCAACAACGCGCGATACTCCAATTCCGTATGAACCCATGTTTGGATAGATTTTATTATTTGTCTCCATCGTGCCGCTAACGCTCTCGCTTGTTCCTCCTAAATAGGATGAACCCGATCCCATTACAAAAGCGTTCATAGCTTTAGAATATTTTGTTCCGAAGTTGAAAATGTGACCAACTTCAATGCCACGACGTGAATTTAATTGACTTTCAGGAATCGGACATTTGTCGGCAACGTGCATTTCATCTGCCATTGCATAAAGCAATTGCATTTCAGCAACATCGAAATTTTTCAAATTGTCAAATTTTTTATCGTAGTAAATTGCGCTTTCGCCGGTGTCGGCTAAAATGTGAAACTCGTGAGACAAATCACCGCCAATTGCACCAGTATCAGCACGTACTGCCATTGGTTTTAAACCCATAGCACGGAAAATTTTGAAGTAAGTTTCATACATCAAATTGTAAGTTCTTTTCGCTGAAACTTCATCGATGTCGAAGGAATAAGAATCTTTCATTAAAAATTCGCGGCCGCGCATCAAGCCAAAACGTGGACGAATTTCGTCACGAAATTTCCAGTGAATTTGGTAAAAGTTTTTCGGTAAATCTTTGTAAGAAGTGACGTTTTTGCGGAAGATGTCGGTGATGACTTCTTCGTGAGTTGGGCCGTATAAAATATCACGATCGTGGCGATCTTTAATGCGCAACATTTCTTTGCCATAAGCATCATAACGACCAGACTCTTGCCAAAGTTCTGCCGGTTGAATTGTTGGCATCAAAACCTCGAGTGCGCCGGCTCTGTCCATTTCTTCTTTGATTATACGTTCAACTTTGTTTAAAACTTTCAAACCCAAAGGCAACCAAGTATAAATGCCAGAAGCTGTTTGACGAATCATGCCAGCGCGTACCATTAGTTGATGCGACACAATGGTGGCGTCGATTGGATTTTCTTTAAGAGTCGGTAAAAAATAATTAGATAACTTCATGTTAAATATTTTTTTGATTTATTAATTTTTTGATAAAATTTTGCGCAGATTTAACGCCATGAATATCAATGGAATGATCTAAATGATCTACAGCATGAGATTCAAAGTTAAAATTTTGTGATTTTAATATTTTCTCTGCTTCTATAAAATTTTCAAAAGGCACAACAGAATCTTGTTTGCCGTGAATTAAACAAATGTTTGGCTTTGAAATGGTTTTTTCTCCAATCATTTCAGGCATAATTAATTTTCCTGAAAAAGAAATAATTCCTGCTGGTTGCTGTTTTTGAATTAGACCCTGATAAATACTCATCATTCCACCTTGAGAAAAACCAACAATGAAAAGATTTTTATAAGATAAATTAAAGCGCGCTAATTGAGTATCAATAAAATTTCCAAGAATTTTATTGGAGTTTTTTATTGATTCAGAAATCTGCTCCAAAGTATTTCTGCCCAAGCCTCCATTTAGTGAAAACCATTGATATGAGTCAGGAAAACCACCTTCCCATGGCTCAACTCCATGAGGTGAAATATAATGAGATTCTGGCAAAACATGAGAAAACTCATGATGTAAGCTTAAAAGATTTTCACCATTTGCTCCGTAGCCATGCAAGAAAATCACTAGATATTTTGGATTCTTTAACGCACCATGTTCAACAAATTTTAATTCTGTCATATTTATTTTTAGGAAAAACCAGTATTTATAAGGGATATGCTTACTGTTGATAATCTTTCATTTTACAAAAATCACAAGAAGATTTTTAGCAACTTGGGTTTTTCTGTTGGGCCACAAACAGTTTTAATTATAACTGGTAAAAATGGCGTTGGAAAAACAACTTTGCTCAAAATATTGTCTGGAATTACTAAGCAAACTTCAGGAAAAATATTTTGGAGTGATATTGATATAGAAGAAATAAGAAGTGATTTTAGTGGTGATTTGCAGTTCTTAGGTCATAAAAACTTTTTAAAACTAGAGTTAACAGTTTTTGAAAATTTACAATTTTATGCCAAATTGCAGGATAGCGAAATTTTAATTCCTTCAGCTTTGGCATTTTTTAACCTCTCAGAAATTGCTGATAGAAAAATTAAAACTCTTTCTGCTGGTTGGCAAAAAAGAGTAATGCTTGCCAAACTTTTATGTTGTCCAGCAACAATATGGCTTCTTGATGAACCAACAAACAATCTTGATAAAGAAGGAAAAGAAAAGCTAAAAGGCTTAATTGAGACAAAAGTCAAAGAAGGAAGCGGCTTGGTTATTATTACAAGTCATGATGAGTTTTTGTTTGATCTAGGAGTTAAGTTGAACATTGAAGATTTTATCTAAAATTAACTTCATCTTTTTTGCTAAAAATAGCAAAAATCCCCAAGATGTATATTGTAATTAAATCTAGCGTTATCTCGAAAGAGTAATCTTACAAAGTGTAGCGATCAATTAAATAGAGAATTTTTTAATTCTGATTGATTTGTAGCAAAGCACGGATTTTGTTGATGACAAAAAAAGAGGAATTTAGTTTTCAATATCAGTTAGAATTGTCGCTTTTAATTACTTAAAGCAATATTGAATGTTGCTTTTGAATCTTCTTTTAAGACTTCTAAAATTTGTGGTAAAATTACTTTTAGTTTCTCGTCCAACTGCCAAGGAGCGTTGAAAATAAACATTCCACAAGCTGTCATTTTTTCTTCATTTTCCGTATTTTTTCCTATATCAAAAGTAACGTGCATCTTTTTTTCAAATGACAACGAGTTAATATTTTGATAAAATTCAGACAAAATTTTTTGTTCCAAATCTTTATTTATTATTGGGTACCAAATTAGATAAATTGCATTCGAAAAACGTTTTTGGGCAAATTGTAAGTAAGTGATTATTTTATTATAATCAGCAGAAATTTTATCTTGGTTTTTCTCAAAAGCCGGATCGATTATGATAATTCCACGCTTTTCAAGAGGAGGGAGTTTTGATTTTAGCAAATGAAAACCATCTTCATTTAAGATTGAAAATTTTTTATTTCCGGCAAAAGCGCGTTTTAGGGTTAAACAGTCCTCACGATTTAATTCGGCAAAAATTGCTTTATCTTCACTTCTTAAGTAGTCTTTAATAATTACAGGAGAGCCAGCGTAAATTTTTAATTTCTGTGTTAATTCTTCAATTTCACAGTGATTAATTTTTGCTAAAATTTTTAAATATCTTTCTGGTAAAATTTGACGAAAATTTTGATATTTTATAATCTTTTTTATTCCACTTTCAGCCTCAGAAGTTTTAAGGGATTTTTCATCAGTTAAATTGTATTTCCCAATGCCTGCATGAGTATCAAGGGCAAAAAAAGCCGTTGGTTTTTCATGTAATTTTTCTAAACAAAGGGTTAAAATCACATGTTTAAAAATGTCGGCAAAATTGCCTGCATGATATATATGGTGGTAGTTCATTTAATAGATTTGACAGTTTGTTTTTAAAAAATGTCTATTTTTCTGAGAATTAATCTTTTTTGTTATTTCTAATTCTTCATAAATTGTTGGTACAGGGGTAAGATTTTTAGGTTTATCTATTGGCTTCATTTATCCAAAAAAAACTTTAGTTATTATAAAATTCAGTAACAAAATTATAATTGAAGCTGATACAACTGCGTTAGTTGTTGCAATTCCAACTCCCTCAGCTCCACCTTTTGAGTTGTAACCAAAATAACAACCCATCACTGAAATTGTTAAGCCAAAGAATGCCGCTTTTGTAAGACCAGAAATAACATCAATGGGTTCTAAAAATTTTAAAGTATTAGCAATGTAAGGTCCGGCTGAAAAACCAAGAGAATGAACACTTACAAGATATCCGCCCATTACTCCAATTATATCGGCAATTAGCACCAAAAATGGCAGCATTAAAACACCAGCAATAATTCTAGGAGCAATTAAATATTTGAAAGGACTGGTGGAAAGAGTTTTTAAAGCATCAATTTGTTCGGTAACTTTCATTGTTCCAATTTCTGCAGCCATTGAAGCGCCGACACGTCCAGCAACCATTAAACCTGCAAGAACGGGTCCAAGTTCACGAGTGATTGACAAAACAACAACTGTTGCAATTGTGCTTTCAGCGTTGAATCTACTGAAGCCAGAATAGCTTTGCAATGCCAAAACTGCACCTGAAAAAATTGCGGTCAAACCAACAACTGGTAAAGAAAAATAACCAATTTGTAAAATTTGGCGACCAATCATTTTTGGATAAAAAGGAGGGGTGAAACAGCTCTGAATAGATTTTGCTGCAAAAATTGTAATATGACCAATTTTACTGATATTTTCTAAAGTAAAGCTACCAATTCTCTTGAGAAGTTTTAGCATGAAATTCTTATAATTTGAATATTCTTAAAAAAGATGTCAAAATTGTAAAACATGAAGAATTTTTAGCAATATTAAAATTAGGCAACTATGCAATCATAACCACAACTGTTATAAAATATTATTAATAATAAATTTAAAAATAATGGTTGTGATTTGACACTTTGGTAAACAGATATGAACAATAATTTAAAAAAATCAGTCCAAGGATTTTTCTGGAAACAGCAAGATTTTGATGAAAGATTGTCTGTAGCAATTGCGCAGAAATTTCAAGTCTCATCTGTTTTGGCAAAAATTTTGGCCGCAAAAAATATTGATTTTGATGAAATTGAAAATTTTTTAGATCCAAAATTAAAAAATATTTTGCCTAATCCATTTGATTTGCTTGATATGGATTTAGCTGTTGATCATGTTATTAAGGCAATTAAGACAAATAAAAAAATCACTATTTTCGCTGATTATGATGTTGATGGTGCAACTTCTTCAGCTTTGATAAAAAATTTCTTGGGTGAAATTGGTGTAAATGTTGGAATTTATGTGCCAGATCGCAAACTTGAAGGTTATGGTCCGAATTCGCAGGCTTTACTAAATCTAAAAAAAGCGGGAACTGATTTAGTAATTACTGTTGATTGCGGAACAGTTGCTTTTAAGCCGCTTGAAGATGCCAAAAAAGCTGGTTTAGAAATTATTGTTATTGATCATCATATAGGAGTTATTGAAAAACCAGAAGCTTTAGCGGTGATTAACCCAAATCGAATTGATGAAAAATTTCCTCATAAAAATTTATGTGCTGCTGGTGTTTCTTTCTTGTTTATTGTAGCCTTGAACAAGGCGTTGCGTGAAGATGGTTTTTACAAAAATAACACTCGTGAACCAAATTTATTGCAGTTTTTAGATTTAGTTGCGCTTGGAACAGTTTGCGATGTGATGCCTTTAACTGGTCTAAACAGAGCATTTGTGGCTGGTGGTTTAAAAATTTTGAAGAAGCGCAGCAATTTGGGTTTGCGTTTAATTTCTGACGCAGCTGCTCTAAATGAAGAACCAAGTTCGTATCATTTGGGTTTTATTTTGGGCCCAAGAATTAACGCTGGTGGACGAGTTGGAAAATCTGATTTGGGTGCCAGAATTTTATCAACTTCAGATGAAATGGAAGCATCAGAAATTGCGCTGCAGTTAGAAAATTTCAATAAGCAGCGCAAAGAAATTGAAGTACAAATTCTTGACGAAGCGGTGAATCAATTAGAAAAAAAACAAAATGGTTTTACAGCTGATGATGGTTTTATTTTTGCTCTTTCTAGCAGCTGGCATCAAGGTGTAATTGGTATTGTGGCATCTCGTTTGAAAGATCTTTACAACAAACCAGTGGCAGTAATTTCAATTGAAAATGGTAAAGGAAAAGCGTCTTGTCGTTCAGTTAACGGCATTGATTTTGGTTCATTAATTTTGCAAGCAAGAATGGAAGGGTACTTGCTTGAAGGTGGTGGACATGCAATGGCTGGAGGTTTTTCGGTGGAAGAAGAAAAAATTCCACAATTGCATCAATTTTTTAACGAAAAACTTGGAGCTAAAGCAATTGAATTGTCGACGAAAAAAGAAATGATTTTTTCTGATATTCTTGATTTAAATCAGGTGAATCTTGATTTTATCAAAGAGTTGGCGAATTTAGAACCATTTGGCGTTAGCAATTACAAACCAAAATTTATTATTCGTAATTTACAAAAGATGCGAGTTAATTTGATGGGGCAAAATCAAGATCACATTAGCTGCATTTTTTCAAGCAAGTCATTAGTTGGGTTTAACGGCAATTTACAAGGAGTGGCGTTTCGAGCTGCTAAAACTGCGGTGGGAGAGATTTTGCTGGATCAAAATTACACCAAACCAATTGATGTGGTTGGGCAATTAAACATTAACAGCTGGATGGGCGTTGATAAGGTACAGCTTCTCATTGAGGATGTTTTGGTTTAAGGGAAGTTAATTCCGTCATTGAAAGCGAGCAAGCTTGCGAATCTTAGTAAGATACAAATCAAACTAGATTTTTGTTAAATAAAAAAGCCTTGCAAGTTTATAATTTGAAAAACTACATCAGATGATTAAATCTTAACTAGTTGACAGTTAGTTTTAGATCTATATTTTTCGCGCTTCCAAATTATAAGTGATGTTGACCTGTTTATCATATCATCCCTTTTTTGCAAACCAATTTTAATTCAAAATTTAAATGACTGACTTCAGAAACGTTGCCATTATTGCTCACGTTGACCATGGCAAAACTACATTAATTGATGCAATGTTGCACCAAAGCGGAACTTTCCGTGCTAATCAACAAGTTGAAAATCGTGTGATGGACTCTAACGATTTAGAAAAAGAACGTGGAATTACAATTCTTGCTAAATGCACTTCAATTGTTTGGAATGATCACAAAATTAACGTAATTGACACTCCTGGTCACGCTGACTTTGGTGGTGAAGTTGAACGTGTTTTGTCGATGGCTGACTCAGCTTTGTTGTTGGTTGACTCTGCAGAAGGCGTGATGCCACAAACTAAATTTGTACTTTCAAAAGCTTTGGCTCTTGGACTTCGCCCAATTGTAATCATCAATAAAATTGATCGTGGTGATGCTCGTCCTGATGAAGTTTTAAACGAAATTTTTGATCTTTTTGTTTCATTAAATGCTTCTGAAGAACAGCTTGATTTTCCTGTGCTTTACGCTGTGGGTCGCGATGGTTGGTGCGTCGAAGATTTAGAAAAAGACGAACGCAAAGATTTATCTCCTCTTTTCAACTTAATTTTGCGTCATGTTTCTCCACCAAATTTTGACAAAGATGGTCCTTTCAAAATGTTGGCAACTTTGTTAAGCCATAGCCCTTATTTTGGCCGCATGTTAACTGGTCGTATCTACTCTGGTCGTCCAAAATCTTTAATGAATTTAAGAGCTGTTAACTTAAAAGGTGAAGTTGTTGAGCAAGGCCGCTTGACTAAACTTCATGTTTTCCGTGGTGTTGAAAAAATTGCTGTAGAAGAAGCTGAAGCTGGTGATATTGTAATTGTTGCTGGTCTTGAAAAAGCTTCAGTTTCAGACACGCTTTGCGATATTTCAGTTTCTGAGCCTCTTAAATCTACTCCAATTGACCCGCCAACAATGGCGATTACAATTGCAGTTAACGACTCTCCTTTGGCAGGAACTGAAGGTTCAAAAGTTACTTCACGCATGATTCGTGATCGTTTGTTTGCTGAAGCTGAAACTAACGTTGCAATCAAAGTTAAGGAATCTGACGGCAAAGATGCATTTGAAGTTGGAGGCAGAGGTGAATTACAACTTGGTGTATTGATTGAAAATATGCGTCGCGAAGGTTTTGAACTTTCGGTTTCAAGACCAAGAGTACTTTTTAAAAAAGATTCTAATGGTGAAATTTTAGAACCAGTTGAAGAGGTAGTTGTGGACGTTGACGATGCTTTCAGTGGTGTTGTGGTTGACAAAATTTCTCAACGTAAAGGTGAAATGCAAGAAATGAAACCATCTTCTGGTGGTAAGACTCGTTTGGTTTTCTATGTTCCATCACGTGGTTTAATTGGTTATCAAAGTGAATTCTTGACTGATACCAAAGGCTCAGGTGTTTTAAACAGAATTTTCCATGCTTACGCTCCATATAAAGGTGAAATGGCTACTAGAAAAAATGGTGCTCTAATTTCAACCGACACTGGTGAAGCTGTAGCTTACGCAATTTGGAATTTACAAGATCGTGGCGTTATGTTTATCAAACCTCAACAAAAAGTTTACGCTGGAATGGTCGTTGGTGAAAACTCAAAACAAGGTGATTTAGAAATTAACGTTTTAAAAGGAAAACAACTTTCAAATGTTCGCGCAACTGGCGCAGATGAAGCAATTCGTCTTGTTCCACCTCGTGAATTAACTCTTGAAGACATGATCACTTACGTTGGTGATGATGAACTTGTTGAAGTTACGCCAAAATCACTACGTCTACGTAAAAAACTCTTGGATTCTAACGATCGTAAAAGAGAAAGCCGTAGTAAAGAAGCTAGATTTGATTTTGTAACTGAAGAGTAATTCCATTTCTCTTCGTAATTGCAAGCTAGTACTTCACTAACTTACGTCATTACGAGCGATTATTTTTATTACTTACGTCATTACGAGCGAGCCCTCGGGCGAAGCGTAGTAATCCATTTTCGCAAATTCTTTTTTTGGAGTTTTGAATTAGGGGATCGCGACGTTTCGCTAACGCTCACTCGCGATGACGAAGGAAAAGTTGTGTTCACTCACGATTATAAGAGAAAATAGGTGTTCATTAAGATGAAGAATGTGGGTAAGTTACTCGGTGATGACTAGAAGAATTGCGGTCATTACGAGCAAGTATTTTTACTCCTTACATAATTGAGAGCGAGTATTTTTACTACTTAAGGTCATTACGAGTGAGTATTTTATTACTTACGTCATTACCAGCGATCATTTTTCAATCTTTACGTAATTACGAGTATTCACTACTTACATAATTAAGAGCGAGTATTTTTATTACTTACGTCATTATGAGCGAGTATTTTATTACTTACGTCATTACGAGCGAGCCCTCGGGCGAAGCGTAGTAATCTCAATATTATAACCTATTTTCTATGATAAGCAAAAACTCTAAATTCAAATATTACTTCAATGCGCCCATCTAAAAGAAAATCAAATCAAATTCGTCAAGTTGAAATTATAACTAAAGTCAATAAATATGCTGAAGGTTCGTGCCTTATAAAATTTGGCGACACGCATGTTTTATGTACAGCAACTGTTGAAGAGAAAGTGCCTCCATTTTTGAAAAATAAAGGTTTGGGTTGGGTTACTGCAGAATATAACATGTTGGCTCGCTCAACTCACAGTAGAAATAACAAAGACCCAATGAAACCAAATGGCAGAGCCATTGAAATTCAAAGATTAATAGGAAGATCGTTAAGATCAGTAATTAACACTGCAAAGCTTGGAGAAAGACAAATTATTGTTGATTGCGATGTAATACAAGCAGATGGTGGTACAAGATGTGCTGCAATTACAGGTGGTTTTGTGGCCTTAGCTTTGGCGGTTCAAAATATTATGAAACGCAGGATACTTCGTGAAAATCCATTAATAGGTTCAGTTTGTGCAATTTCTTGTGGTATTTTTAATGGTGAAATTGTAGCAGATTTGGATTATGATGAAGACAGTAAATGTGAAGTGGATGCTAATTTTGTTATTAATCAAAATTTTGATTTAATTGAAATTCAAGGCACAGCAGAAAATGGCGCAATGAGTTTTGAACAAGTATCAAAAATGTATGAATTGGCAAAGAAAGCGGCTATCGAAATTTCTGAAATTCAGAAGAGAGTAATTGGGAAGTAGTTATTTCTTTCTCTGTTATTGTTTGGAGCACTTTCTTCAACCGTTATTGCTTTGCCTTGTGGCCAAATGCCACCATCTTTGTTAAAGAGAGCGAATAACAAAGCCTCCTTTGAAAAAGGAGGTGTCATGCGAAGCGTGACGGAGGATTTAAATACTTAAAAATACCCAAAAAAATGCTCAACCTAATTGGCCTTGACAAAAAAACATTAGAAGAAAAATTAATAGCTCTAAACCAAAAGCCGTTTCGTGCAAAACAAATTTGGAATTGGATTTATGCTCGTGGAGCATTAAGTTTTAACCAAATGACTGATATTTCAAAAGAAACTCGTGAGATTTTAGCGCAAAATTTTACAATTTCTCGTCCACAAATTTCTAAGGATCTAATTTCTTTTGATGGAACTAGAAAATTTTTGGTAAAATTTAATGATGGACGTGAAGTTGAAGCGGTTTTTATTCCTGAAGAAAGCAGGGGAACTCTTTGCATTTCTTCGCAAGTTGGCTGCACTTTGGCTTGTAAATTTTGTCATACAGGAACTCAAACTTGGGTCAGAAATTTGGAAAGCTCTGAAATTATTTCACAAGTTGTTGTTGCAAAAGACTTAATAAATGACTGGGATAAAAATAATCGTCGTCTTACCAACATTGTATTTATGGGAATGGGAGAACCATTTTTTAATTATGAAAATGTTGCCAAAGCAGTTAAAATTTTAAATGACAATCAAGGCTTAGATTTATCAGCAAGAAAAACCACCATTTCAACTTCTGGTTTAGTTCCTGAAATTTTGCGTTGCGCTGAAGAATTGAAAACCAATTTGGCAATTTCGCTGCATGCAACAAATGATGCACTTCGTACAGAAATTATGGCAATTAATAAAAAATATCCGCTTGCCGAATTGATGAAAGCTTGTCAGACCTACAATAAGTTGAACCCAAACCAATCAATCACTTTTGAATATGTGATGTTAAATGGCATAAATGACAAAGAAGAACATGCTTTTGAGTTGGTGCAATTAATTAAAAAATATCACCTAAAAGCAAAAATAAACCTAATTCCGTTTAATCCGTGGCAAGGATGTGAATATGTTAATTCTAAAAACGATACTATAAGCAATTTTCAACAAATTTTGAAAAATGCCAAATTGGTTGCCACAATTCGCAAAACTAGAGGCGATGATGTTATGGCGGCTTGTGGTCAGTTAAAATCTGTATCTCAGAGAGAAAAGAAAAGCCTAAAGCATAATTATCCCGCAATCGTTTAAATCACCCGTTTCTAAATTTAGAATTTTTGTTGAAGAGTTTTTGCTTTTAAGCCTCCTTTAACAAAGGAGGTGGTGCGAAGCGCCGGAGGATTTAGAAAAGAGATTAGAAACTTTAAGCCTCCTTTAACAAAGGAGGTGGTGCGAAGCGCCGAAGGATTTAGAAAAGAGATTAGAAACTTTAAGCCTCCTTTAACAAAGGAGGTGGCGCGAAGCGCCGGAGGATTTAGAAAATCTTAAATAAAATAAACACCATGTTCATACCATATCGCCAAGACCTAAAAACCAAAGCCACAAGACTGCGCAAAGAAATGACGCCAATGGAAAAGAAATTATGGTTTGAATTTCTGCGTCAGCATAAAACTCGCAAGTTCTTACGTCAGAAACCACTTGGAAATTATATTGTTGATTTTTACTGCGCAGCAGCAAAGTTGGTTATTGAAATTGATGGAGATAGTCACTTTGCGAACCATGAGGCCATTAAGAAAGATTTTCTTAGAGAGAAATTTTTACAAGAAAATTTTCAGCTTCAAATAATCAGATTTACAAATATTGAGGTTAAGGATTGTTTTGAAGCAGTTTGTAAGATAATTGATGATAAACTACTAAATTGCTCAAAGAAAAATTAAATCACCCGTCATTTGCCTGTGGCAAATGCCACCCTCTTTTTTAAAGAGGGCTTTTTCTAAATTCAGAATTTTTGTTGAAGAGTTTTTGCTTTTAAGCCTCCTTTAACAAAGGAGGTGGTGCGAAGCGCCGGAGGATTTAGAAAAGAGGATTAGAAACTAGAAATAAATTCAGAATTGCAATTTTATCCACCATTTTTTTCAAAAAAAATTGCCAAACAAAGTGCTTGCATGAAATATTAATTTTGATATAATTAACAGCCACTTGCAAAGTAAGAAGAAAAATAACAAAGACAAAATTGTTTAAGAATGAGTAAGCCTTCTCAAAAAGATATTAGTTATAGATACACTGGTTTGGTTGAAACTTTGAAAGTGCCAGAAATAGACTTCAACCCATATAAACCTCACAAAATAATACAATTTAAGTTAAATGAACAAGATTACAATTTCATAACCCATTTCTACAATGGTCATCAACATACTTCTCTGTTAGCTTCATTCCAAGATATTGACCAAACAAAGAAATTTTTTGAAATTGTTATAAAAAGTGCAGTTTATAAAACTGAGAAAGAAGAACGTGAACTTACAGATCAAGAATTTGAAGAATTTAAGAACTTATTAATCTTAATTGCTGATAGGGCAGGTTTTGTTGAGCTTGATGCTAAAGAGTTAAAAAAAAGTATTAACATAAATATTGCAGATATGAGAAATGGAAATAATCAAAAATTTTTAGGTACAGATAATCAAGTTGCTGAATCTCAAGTGCAAACTAAAATAAACATTCTTAATAATAAGAGAGGCACTACGCAAATTCTTTTTTCTAAAGAAGGTAATTCAGTAACGAGTAAAAGACCAGCAATAGCAAAATCTACACCGGATCAGACAAAAGATGCAACTGATCCCAATAGTATGACAAAAGTTGTGCCTGTTTCCGATAGGATGAGACCCAATCTTAAAAAGCAATATATTGAGTGCGCAAATGCAATAAAAGAATTTATTTTAGATAAAGATATAGCTAACGCAAGAGTAATACCAGTAAAAAGCCAAATATCAAACGTAGCAACAGACAATAATACAATAAGAAAATATCAAAATGCAATAGTAAGTAGTTTGACGCAATGTACTTTTAATAAAAAACACACAGACACTAATGAAACAAACACAGGCACTGGTGAAGAATATAAAATAGAAGAAAAAATAAAAATATTACAAAACGCAGTACAATTCATATTGATGAGTAGTAACAATAGTGCTGTACACTTGATAAATAATGACAAAAAGAGAAATGAAGTAATTGAAAAGATTAAAGATGCAATTGGAAAACTGATGAATCCAAAAGAGAGTGATGTAACTATAAAGAATTTAATGACAATTAAAAATACAATTCCAGATACATCTTATGATGGATCTCAAATAACTTCACATCAAAGAATAACAGATTTTATTGATAGGTGGAGAGAAAATCAAGAATTGTCAGTTAAAGAAAAACAAGAATTATGCAAAGAAATAGTAAGTACAATAGGCACTATAGTTGATAATTATAAGCGTAAATTTGAATCTAATGAAAATTACAAAACACTAGATAAAGCAAAAAATGCAATTGAAAATAATCTTTTGAAAGATAAATCGGAATATAACGCTGAGGATGATTTAAATCATCATGAAATATATGAGCAGGAAGAAGAAGTTGAAGAAATGGGGTTATATGAGCAAATTTTGAATAATCAACCTCTTAATGATAAAGTCTCAAATTCCAATAGTTCAGATGATCAAAGTTCTAATGATGTTGTTGATGTGGATGCAGTTTATCCCGATAAAAGTGAGTTTGAACAAAATAATCCTAGGCAAAAAACAAATGGTATAGTGTTGAATAACGCACACACTGTGAGGGATTTACACAAAGGTTTAGGTGAATTAAGTTCTAAGATAGAAACATTAGAGAATAATCAAAGTACACAGATAGTAGGATTAAGTTCTAAGATTGAAGAATTGCAGACAATTTTAAAGAATATTAACGAGAAAGCTGCTGAAACAGAAAATGCAAGGATTCAAAACAATAGCAGTGCAGCACAAGGTATTACGCAGGAAGGAATAGATGAACTTGAAAAGGAAAAAGAGAAATTGCAAAGGCGAAATAATGAAAAAGATGCCGTAATTGTTAATTTGCAGAGTCAATTAGAAATTAAAGATACTCTTTTTGCTTCACAGAAACAAATAAATCAGCAGACATTAGATGATTTTAATCAACAACTGTCATATCAACAACAAATTTATGATCAATTAGCTAAAAATTCACAACAAATTTTGCAAGCTGCAAATGATAAATTGAATTATTTGACGACACAACTTTCGGCAAGAGAAAAAGAAGTTCAAGATGCAAAAGTGCAACTTGCTGAAGCTGAAGTCGAAAAAAGAAAATCTGAGGCTGAAGCGCAACTTGCACAATACGATAAACAACAATCTGATCAAATTGCACAGCTTGAAAGAGATGCTGCAAGGGCTGCCAGAGATGCTGAAATAGTTGCCAGAGATGCTAAAAGGGCTGCAGAAGATGCTAAAATAGCTGCAGAAAATCAGGCTGTATTAGATAAGGCTATCGCAGATGGACTTGTAATAGCTGCTCAAGCCGAGAAAGATGCTGCAGATAGACGTTTAATAGCTGCTCAAAACCAGAAAGATGCTGCAGAAGCTGATAAGTCAACGGTAGAAAAGGCTTTAGCGGATGCAAGAGCTGCTCACAATCAGGCTGTATCAGATAAGACCGATGCATATACACGTTTAATAGCTGCTCAAGCAGATCAAGCAATAGCAGAAGCTGCTGCAAGAGCTGCAGAAGGTGCTAAAAGGGCTGCAGAAGCTGATAAAAATCAGGCTTTGCAAGAGAAGGCTGCTGCAGAAGATGCTAGAAATCAGGCTTTGCAAGAGAAGAACGCTGCAGATGCACTTTTAATAGCTGCTCAAGCCGAGAAAGATGCTGCAGATAGACGTTTAATAGCTGCTCAAAACCAGAAAGATGCTGCAGAAGCTGATAAAAATCAGGCTTTGCTAGAGAAGACCGATGCAAATACACTTTTAATAGCTGCTCAAGCAGATAAAGCAATAGCGGAAGCTGTTGCAAAGGCTGCAGAAGCTGATAAAAATCAGGCTTTGCTAGATAAGGCTGCTGCAGAAGATGCTAGAAATAAGGCTGTATTAGATAAGGCTGATGCAGATAGACTTTTAATAGCAGCTCAATATGATATAGTAAGAGCAGAAGCTGCTAGAGATAATGAAATAGATGCTAAAAATCAAGCTGTGTTAGAAAGGGATGCTGCAAAAGCTGATAAATTAATAGCAGAAGCTGCCAAAGCAAAGCTAGAGAAAGATTTATCAAGTGAGAAAGCTGAAAAAGCATTGCTAGCAATAACTGAAGCAAATGAGAGATTTGCCAAAAATGCGGCAATAGCTGAGAAAAAAAGAGTAGAAGCAGATCTACAGCAACAATTAAAAGAAGAAAAAGATGCCAAAAATGCGTTAGAAGCTGATAAAGCAAAGCTAAAAGTAACTTTAGCATCTGAGATAGCTGCCAGAGATGCGGTAGAAGTTGAAAAAAGAAGAGCAGAATTGGCTGCAAAGATGGCTCAAGCTGAGAATGTTAAGAATAATTCAGAACGAATAAACAGAGGATATAAAAGGTTTCAAGAGCAAGAAAATAAAAAGTATTTTGATGAAGATTTACTAGAAGAAAAAATTAAAAAATTATTGAAGCAAGAAGATGGCAAAAAAAAGACGGTTACGGTTTTTAAAGAATTGCCTAAAAAGTCTGAAAAAGATGATTTTATTCCTAGTCTTAAAGAAGCTGCGGAAGTAAGTTTTGTTGATGGAAAACTTTTTAAGTCAGCAAAAGATGTAATTATGGCTAATAGAGTTGTAAGAGCTTTCAAATCGGGATTAAAAGATAGTTTGCAAACTGAGTTTGATGATTATATATCTTCAAGACAGGATGCTTCTCAGCTAGAAATTGATTATTATAGAAATCATAGAAATAAAATTTTGGCAGACAGGGGCTTTAAAGACCTATCAAAAGTAAGTGATGAAAAAATTGCCGAGCAAATTTTAAAAGATAAAGTTGAAGTAATTAAGAAAAACTTGCCAATAATTACCGCTAAACTAAAGCAGGGTAATCCTAAAAAAGTAGCGGAAAGTCTTAGTGCTGCTGAAATGACAGTTTTGCTTTCGGTTGGAAATGCTAAAGGTCTGGATTCTTGGCGTCAAGAAAATCCAGATGGAAGAATTGATAAAAGCTTTTTGGGAAAACTAAGAGAACGTTCAGAAGAGAATGAAATTAGAAGTAAGGCAATTGAGAATATTAACAAAATTGTTGAAAAATATGGTGATTTATTCTTTAAAAGTGAAGTAAAAGTAGAAAAGAATGAGGTGATGCCAACTTCAGTTGCACCAAAGTTGAAGGCAGTTGCCAATATGATAATAGCTTCTTCAAGGTTTAAAGAAAATAAAGTTTTAGTACTGGATAGACCTAATGCTTCAGAAGGGTTGATTGCAGAAAAAAATAAGGCAATTAGAACATTGGAAAATTTTGGTTACAAGATTGTGCCAAACACTTCGCCAACTTTGATAGAAAAAAATCTTGAGAATAATAGAAGACCTATAGGTTTTAAAAAAGATGGAACTACACAATTAGGCGGTAAGTCGGGCGGCATATAGATTATTGTAAAACCTATTTTGAATTACAAACAAGGCCTCGTAAGAATAGCAAAAACTAATTTTGGAAATTAACTGCTTCAACTTCAGATCCATTGCTTCATTGCAAGTAGACAAATTTACTAAGATTGGTAATCCATAAATGATACTAGAATTGCAAAATACATGCCAAAAAGTAAATTAATCATATTTTACATATTATTTTTCTTAACAAGTTCTTGCTCAACAATGCCTGAAAATTCTGAAGCTCAATATCATAAAAAATTCAATTTAAAAGATGTGGAAATAGCTAATAATTTGATTGCTGAGAATATTTCACATTCTTTGGTTGAAAAATCAGTAATTATTCACAATCAATATTACTTGGATGTTAAAAATGATTTGGAAAATTTAGTAAAATTAGTTAGCAAATCTTTGCAAAAGAAAAATGTTCAAGAAGCCAGAGAAAAAGCAATTTTACGCATGAAGAATGATGCTGCTTTAATGCAAGAAGTGCAAACTTATGTGTTAAGTTTAGATAATTTTAATCATAATAATTCTTTTGTACGATTTGCATTTAACAAAACTCCTGTAATTATAACTGATGCAATTGAAGAGTTACAAAGCGATAAATATTTTTCTTTTATTTTGCGTGGTGAACTTCCTTACAATTTTGCTTGGAATGAATTAACCATGATTGGTGGTGTTGAAGATTCTGATGAAAAAGGTGGATCGGCAATTTCTTCTTTAGCAGCAACTTTATTTTACTTGCTTGAAGGTGATGATTTACAAAATGCGGTGAAAAATAGCAGCTCAATTCTTTACAATGAATCAATTGCGGTTGTTTTAAAAGATAATGCGGAATTGCTGCAAAAAATTCGTCAGAATTATTATTTATTTATGCCCGAAAATGATGTAGTGTCAAAAGTTTACGAGGCTTATGAATTTGGTGGCGATGTTAATTTAGAAAGAAAATTTAATGCTAAACATTTACCACTTGATTGTTCAAGTGGAATTGCCGGAATAGTAAATATTAAGGAAAACAAGTTTTCTACTTATCATTTGGCTTCTTATTACAATGAATTTTTTAAAGAAAATTCGGTTTATTGGACAGCCTATGATTGGCAAATTCGTGATGAAATTGTTAAAAATTTGCAGCCAATTAAATTTGATGGATATGAAGGTATAAAAGCTGGCGATATTTTGGCTTGGCGCAATTTAAATAATGAGAAATCTCTTAAAGATCCAGGGGGTTATGTTGGAAGAGCTGGCCATATTGGTGTTGTAATTGGTCAATATGATGGTAAAATTTACTATTTTTCATGGATGAGAAATTTAGATGAAGAAGATAAAAGTGGTTTTGGCGTTGATGTAGTTAATGTTTCTTCTTCAAGCAAAAAAATTAAAGAAGGAAAGTTGATGGTTTTTGTTTTTAGAAATAAGTAGTGAATTATTTTGGTTTTAGATCGCGACGTTTCGCAAGTTTGCTCACTCGCGATGACGAGGTAAAAATGGTTCCCACTCGCGATGACGAGGTAAAAATGGTGCTCACTCGCTACCGTCATTAATATCGAGCCTTTATCTCCTTTCGTCATTACGAGCGAGTATTTATTTTCCTTTCGTCATTACGAGCGAGTCTTTATCTCCTTTTCGTCATTAATATCGAGCCTTTATTTTCCTTTCGTCATTAATATCGAGCCTTTATTTTCCTTTCGTCATTACGAGCGAGCCCTCGGGCGAAGCGTAGTAATCCACTTTACTTCATTTTATTGATTTCTAAATTAAGGGATCGCGACGTTTCGCAAGTTTGCTCACTCGCGATGACGAGGTAAAAATGGT
>JACCDY010951968.1_pt1 | contig 46603 bp, 43 predicted proteins | sample 7446391 | NCBI WGS metagenome assembly JACCDY01 (sample SAMN15323451, study PRJNA562643) | freshwater metagenome | isolation source: river surface water | place: USA:Blue River Watershed | collected 2017-08-18
CATCAGAAGTTACAACTGAGGCGTCTTTCACAAACGATTTGGGAGCTGACTCCTTAGACACGGTAGAATTGATCATGGAATTTGAAAAAGAATTCAATGTTTCTATCCCAGATGACCAAGCTGAAAACATCCAAACAGTAGGCCAAGCAGTTGCTTACTTGGAAGAAAACGCAAAGTAATCGAATCACACGATCATAATGATGTCAATTAGTACCTGGTAATTCCTAAGGATTTTTCCTCAGTTGAACCGTTACTAATTGACATTTTTTATTTTTACAAAGTCTATTAAATTAACACATGGAGTTAAAACGCGTAGTTGTGACGGGCCTAGGTGCTCTTACACCAATTGGAAATACAGTTGATGCCTTTTGGGAAGGCTTAGCCGCTGGTAAAAGTGGTTGTGCACCCATTACTCGATTTGATGCTGAAAAATTCAAAACGCGCTTTGCTTGTGAGTTGAAAGACTTCAAAGTAGAAGACTACATTAATACCAAAGAGGCCCGTAAAATGGATCCATTCACGCAATATGCGGTTATTGCTTCTGACGAAGCCATTGCTGATGCTGCATTTGATATGGAGAAATTAAACTTGAATAAGGTGGGCGTTATTTGGGGATCAGGAATCGGAGGATTGAAAACTTTCGAAGATGAAATGATCTATTTTGGAAAAGGTGATGGAACGCCTAAAATCAATCCATTCTTTATTCCAAAAATGATTGCAGATTCAAGCTCAGGACAAATTTCCATTCGTAATGGATTCCGTGGACCAAATTACGTAACCGTTTCGGCTTGTTCATCCGCAAACAATGCAATTATTGACGCATTCAATTACATCCGTACGGGTCGTGTGCATGTTTGTATCACCGGAGGCTCTGAAGCTCCTGTAACCATCGCATCGGTTGGTGGGTTTACAGCGATGCACGCCATGTCGACACGTAATGATGATCCCGCTACAGCTTCTCGTCCTTATGATATAGACCGTGATGGTTTTGTCGTAGGAGAAGGCGCAGGGGCATTGGTTCTTGAAGAATATGAACACGCAAAAGCACGTGGTGCGAAAATCTACGCGGAATTAATTGGTGGAGGTTTCTCATCTGACGCATACCACATTACGGCTCCACATCCAGATGGATACGGCGCTTTATTGTCGATGCAAGACGCATTAGAAGATGCTCAAATCAAACCTGAAGAGGTTGATTACATCAATACGCACGGAACATCAACACCGATTGGTGATCCACAAGAAATTAAAGCCATCGTTGATTGCTTTGGAGAACACGCCTACAACATGGCTATTTCTTCTACGAAATCAATGACAGGTCACTTATTAGGAGGAGCAGGAGCTGTTGAGGCTGTTGCATCTGTCCTAGCAATCAAAAATCAATTCGTCCCTCCTACCATTAACGTATTCAACCGTGATCCAGAAATTGATCAGCGGATTGACTTAACGGAAAACGTGGGTAAAGCACGTAAAATTGATGTTGCATTAAGCAATGGCTTCGGTTTTGGTGGCCACAATGCAACTGTCATCTTTAGAAAAATTTAGTTTATGAAGTTATTTTCTCCGTTGACCTGGTTCGGCTTACATTCCCAAGATGAACGCGAGAAACACCTTTATAAATCAGTTAAACACCTGATAGGGGCTAATCCGTCTAATCTAGAATTATACCGATTAGCCTTTTTACATGCCTCGGCCTCAAAAGAATCTGTCTCAAAATCTTACAAAGAGTCCAACGAACGTTTGGAATTTCTTGGGGACTCCGTGCTAGGCATGATTACCGCAGCTTACTTATTCAAAAAATTCCCTTTCAAAGACGAGGGCTTCCTAACCGAAATTCGCTCTCGAATGGTGAGTCGGGAGTCATTAAATGTCCTCGGCCGAAAATTAGGCCTTGAGGAAGTCATTGAATACGAAAACCAACGCAAAACCTCGCTTTCTCGTTCCAGTATGTATGGAGACGCTTTAGAAGCATTTATTGGTGCTGTCTATTTAGACAAGGGCTTTAGTTTTACCCAAAAATTCATCACGCAAAAAATACTTACTCAGTATTTTGATTTGGATACGGTCGTTCAAAACAACCCCAACTTCAAGTCAATCCTGATCGAATGGGCGCAGAAAGAAGGCAAAAAAGTTCAGTTTACCCTGGATGAAGAAGGCGTACATCATAACAAAGAATTTACGGCTTTCGTACTCATCGAAAACGAAAAAATTGCCGAAGGCAAAGGATATTCTAAGAAAAAAGCGGAACAAAATGCAGCTATGAAAGCCTGCGAAGCGCTAAAAATCAACCAATAAGCGTATGAAACCTAATATTTTCTTACACTACTGGAACAATCAAGGTCAAACTTTGAGTTTTCAAGAAGTACTTTCGTTCGACTGTGACCCCATGATTCTCGCGACTATTCAAGCAGAATTATTGCAACAGTTAACCAGTGAAATGCTTGTAGAAAAACTGCCCAATTTTGATTGGTCTAATCTCCGCATGCAAGAAAAATGGAATTCTATTGCACAAACACTATTAATGCAAGTGCAATTGCCCGAGCAGATTTGGATGGATTGGATTGCAGCATTGGGTGGACAAATCGAATCTACTCAACCCGAAGTACCAAGCTTTGCTGATTTACTGAATGCTGAAGTGTTTTTTGAACGTCCATCGGATTCATTGGAAGATTTGCCTGAGGAGGAAGAGGAAGACCTCAGTCCCGTTATAGAAATTGAAGAAGATGACCTTCAAGCGATTGCTTGGGAAGAACCCGTTCTAGAATTAAACTCACAAACGACGCCAGACTATTTTGAGGTATCGAATGAATTACCTGATGTAAGCGAATTAAACCCAGATGAAAATAAACCGCAAAGCATTCAAGAGATGCTGGCTGATTCAACGGGCGAAAAAGTATTGGACACGATTCAAGTGGATGATCATTCGTTAAAGAATATGGTTGCCAATCAAATGACTTCCTCTTTAGCGGAAAGTATTTCCTTGTTTCAGCGCTTGAATTTCATCCAAGAATTATTTGATGGTAATGCGGAGCGATTCAGCCAATTCATTGAATTTATTGACTTCGAAGCAAGCGCATCCCACTGGAGAAGCGAAGTTGCCGAACGATATCCTTTTGAAGAATCATCTGCAACGCAAGAACTCATGTTACTCATCGAGCGAAAATTCAGTTAACTGATTTTCATTATCAGTTTTCTAGCAAAAGAATAACCTTCCATGAGCTAGTTTCAAGAAAAAAACTTGAAACGGCTCATTTTTATTTATTGGCTATTCCCTTTTTGGCTTTCGGCCCAACAAGCCACGGAACTGACCGAGGAAAAACAAGGTATACTCAATTATTACCAACAAAATCCGCTCGATATCAACGAGGCTACCGAAGCAGAGTTGCTCGCCATGGGAATTTTACATTCCGTTCAAATCGAATCTTTTATAAATCATCGGAAACAAATAGGTCGATTCGTCTCCCTTTTTGAATTACAAACTATACCCCACTGGGATTTAAGCACATTACGCACCATTCAAGCACTACTCGTTTGCCGGACGATTCCTCCCCAGTGGTACGAAGCCGAAAATACCAAGCACCAAATCATCCTTCGCTTGGAAAGAACAATCGAACAAAAAACAGGATTTTCTTCTCCTACTTCCCGAAGCAAAGTCCGCTACATGGGCAATCCATGGAGTACATTATTTCGTTATCGAGGGACATGGAATAGTCACATCCGTGCAGGCCTGCTGATGTCAAAAGATGCCGGTGAATCAAAATACACGGATTTTACAAGCGCCTTTATTGAGTTTAAAGACTCCAGGGAGCACGTTAAATTGATTCTAGGCGACTTTATCAACCAGTGGGGGCAAGGACTCCTCCAATCCGGTTCTTTCTCCTTAGGTAAAAGCTATGAAAGCATACGCGCCACTCAAAAATTTCACGGAGGAGCGATAGCCTATACCTCTTCGGGGGAATCAGAATTTTACCGAGGAATTAACCTGCAAGCCAGATGGCAAAAGTTTCAAGGACAAATCTATATTTCATCCCGTAAAAAAGACCTCATTTTATCGAAGGATAGCAGCCATTTTCGTTCATTCCAGTTGGACGGTTTGCACCGCACCCCCAATGAAATAAGCCAACAAAACCGATTGTATGAACTTGCGGCAGGACTTAATTTTCGTTACCATGGCCGAGGTGTTGAATGGGCCTTGGCTCAGACCAGGACGCAATGGAATTATCCATTTATACCGTCAAATCCTTTGGATTGGCGAGGGAGGAATTTATTGAACACATCACTGAGTTATATAAGCCAACAAAGGAATGTTCGAATTACCGGTGAGATTGCCCATACAGCGACATCCGCTTGGTCGACGATACATGCGCTCGCATGGGCCGTGAATAAAAAAACAGATGTCTCGGGTATCATACGAATGTACGACGCAGGTTACTTTAGCCCCATGTCGAATGCCATTAGTGAAAGTTCGAACAATAAAAATGAATGGGGGCTCTTTCTTGGCCATCAATATCAACATACGAAATACAAACGTTTATCCAGCTATTTGGATGTATTTCGCTTTCCAAATGCAAGCTCTAGTCAATGGGCAGCAGGACCATTAGGTTGGGAAGTATTAAGTCGCTATCAATGGGACCGTAGGAAATTAGGACATTATTTTGCTCAACTCAAATGGACACATAAATACCAAGCAGATTCTAAATCGCCACATGAATTATTTCAAGTGAGCCTTGATTGGAACAGACCATTACTCCGATTTCAATGGCATGGACGGATTATGTGGTCACATATTGAATCGAAAGAACAAATAGAATCAGGATACTTGTGGCTAAATGACTTCGATTACCACCACAAGCGATTCAAATTTCAAATGCGAACAGCTTGGATTTGGTCGGGGAGTTATGATACCCGTTTATATGCTTATGAGCCGAGTCTACCCTTCTCATTTTTGCTGCCTGCCTATTATGACCCCAGCACACGAAACCTGATATTGATTGAATACAAAGCTGAAAACAAAATATCAATTGCCCTGAAAATAGCGAGAACCGATTACTTACAAAAAGAGGTAATCGGTTCCGGTCTAGATGCCATCGCAGCATCGCACAAAACGGATATTGGACTACAAGTAGCTTATATTCCTTAAACGATTGCTTGGCGGACTTTCAATAATTTTTCCAATAAACCTTCCAATTGATCCAAGGGAAGCATATTTGCTCCATCAGATTTTGCAATCGACGGATTCGGATGTGTCTCAATAAATAATCCATCCGCTCCTACTGCAATTGCTGCTTTCGCAATGGTTTCAATCAAGGCTGGTTGGCCTCCTGTCACCCCACTCCCCTGATTAGGGCGTTGCAACGAGTGCGTGCAATCCATGATCACAGGAACACCAAAATTCGACATTTCAGGAAGATTACGATAATCCACAACGAGATCCCCATAGCCAAATGAATTTCCACGGTCAGTCAAATAAACCTGAGCTTGTGGATTTTCATGCATCACTTTCTCCACAGCGAATTTCATCGAAGCGCCCGACATAAATTGCCCCTTCTTGATATTAACCGCTTTACCTGTTTGAGCAGCAGCAGCTAATAAATCGGTCTGCCGACATAAAAAAGCCGGAATCTGCAATACATCCACATAAGCTGCAGCCATTGCCGCCTCAGCACTTTCGTGAATATCAGTGACAGTAGGAAGATCAAAATGCGTGCCTACTTCTTTCAAAATCTCCAAGGCTTTAATATCCCCAATTCCTGTAAATGAATCGATTTTAGTCCGATTGGCTTTACGATAAGAACCTTTGAAAATATAAGGAATACCCATGGATTTCGTGATGCCATCAATGCGTTCGGCAATCTCAAATGCCAAATCTCTACTTTCAATCGCACAACTACCTGCCATCAAAAAGAATGGCCCTTTTCCTAAATTTTCTAACGTGGGTAAAGTCATTTTATAATATGTTTACTTCGGTCTCTAAGGCGACACCAAATTTTTCTAAAATCGATTTTTTAATTTGCTCGGATAGCGCTTGAATTTCGGACCCTTGGGCATGGCCATAATTGACTAGCACCAAGGCTTGTTTGGCATGCACACCCGCATCACCAGAACGATAGCCTTTCCATCCCGCTTGTTCAATCAGCCAACCTGCCGGAAATTTAATATCCGTACTTCCTTCAATTGGATAATTTGGAATATGAGGATATTCAGCTATTAATCGAGCGGCAGCGTCCGCAGACAAGGTTGGGTTTTTAAAGAAACTGCCCGAATTGCCTATTTCCTTCGGGTCGGGCAATTTACTTTGTCGAATTTCAATTACTGCATTGGCAACATCTCGAATACCTGGATTTGATATTCCATTCTCAGTCAATACCGATTGAATCGCACCATAAGACGTTTGCGCTTGCACCTGCTTGTTTAAACGAAAGCAAACAGCCGAAATTAAATAATGTCCTCTCCCTTCATGTTTGAAATAACTCTCACGATACCCAAATGCACAACGAGCAGCATCAAAACGTTCCAACTTCAAAGTAGACAAATTCAAGGCATCTAAATGATCAAATGTATCCTTGATTTCAACTCCGTATGCACCAATATTTTGCATGGGTGCGGCACCGACCGTTCCTGGAATCAAAGACATATTTTCAATGCCAGCCCAATGATGATTCACCGCATAACATACAAAATCATGCCATACAACACCAGCACCAGCCTTCACCCAAATATGATCAGCATCTTCTTCCACCACTTCAATTCCAAGCATTTGAACCTTTACAACCAAAGCATCTAAATCTTGGGTCAGTAACAAATTACTTCCTCCTCCTAAAAACAAATGCTTGACATGGGCATATTGCCCTGTTTGCACAAGCTCAATATATTCCTGCAAATGATTGATTTCCACAAAATAACGAGCAGAAACATCGATGCCAAATGTATTATATGGCAGCATGGAGACGTTTTCCAACACACGTGGAGCCGATTTAACCGAGGGCATATTAAGTTAGTTTGGTCGATAAAAATTCTTGCAAAGACGGTACCTCCGTCTGAAGTAAGTTCTGGTTATTTCCTTCCCAAACCTTTTTACCATCTTTCAAAAAGATAATGTATTCGCCCAAACGCATCACAGAATTCATATCATGTGAAATTACGATGGTCGTAATATTAAATTCTTTCGTGATTTCTTGAATCAACAAATCAATTTTAACCGCAGTTAACGGATCTAATCCCGAGTTTGGCTCATCACAAAAAAGGTATTTCGGATTCATCACAATCGCACGTGCAATACCTACACGCTTTTTCATCCCTCCCGAAATATCAGATGGCATCTGATGTGCTGCTGCCTCTAATCCTACTCGCTGCAAACACAGCATCGCTCGGTTATTTTTCTCTTCTAATGACTGAGATGTAAGTGTATCCAATGGAAAACGAACATTTTCCAAGACCGTTTTGGAATCAAATAAAGCCCCACCTTGAAACAAAACACCCATTTCTCTACGGATCGCTTTCACCGTATCTTGATCAGCTAGTAAAAAATCCCGCCCGTCATAAAGCACTTGTCCTTGCTCCGGTTTCAAAATTCCAATCATACACTTTAACAACACACTCTTCCCTGTTCCACTCCCACCAATGACCATATTAATTTTACCGGGCTGAAAACTTGCGTCTATGCCATCCAAAACTACACGACCGTCAAATTCTTTGTGTATGTGTTTCAACTGAATCATATTCAAAATTAGCTATATTTTATGTAAAAACGGCATGGCATTTTTGTTTTTAAGCGCAGAGAATTTTGTACCTTGGTCACACTAAATATCAACCCTATGCTACTCATTATTATTGGTGCTCTGCTATTGTTAGCCAGCAAATCAATCGACAATCCTAACCTCATTTTCGCAAAATTCGCATCCCCGATTCGCAAGGCGGCAATTGTATTAATTGTCCTGGGAATTAGCAGCTCCACGATCAAACAAATTGATGCAGGCGAAGTAGGGGTTCAAAGTGTATTCGGAAAAGTTTCAGACCGAACTTTAACTTCCGGATTAAACTTTGTCAATCCATTAGCAAGTGTAACTGTTTTTGACGCCAAAACGCAGAATTATACGATGTCGGCTGTGCATGACGAAGGTGACCGCGAAGGTGATGATGCGATCCGAGTGTTAACCGCGGATGGCTTAGAAGTGGTCGTAGACTTAACGGTACTTTACAGAATCTTACCTGCTCAAGCACCTACGATTTTAAAAGAAATCGGCCCGGATTATAAAGACAAGGTTGTCCGTCCAATCACACGTACGATGATTCGAGATAACGCCGTATATTACGACGCTGTGGCACTTTATTCATTAAAACGCAATGAATTCCAAGCTCGCATCTACAAGGACATTGAAAGTAATTTCAAAAAGCGCGGCTTGGTATTGGAGCAATTATTGATTCGAAATATTAATCTCCCCAATTCCGTGAAGCAAACCATCGAGTCCAAAATCAATGCGGAACAAGATGCACAGAAAATGCAATTCGTTCTCTTAAAAGAAAAGCAAGAGGCCGAACGTAAGCGCGTCGAAGCACAAGGCATCGCTGATTACCAGAAAATTTTATCGACCGGATTAAGCGACAAACAATTGCAATATGAATCCATCATTGCACAAAAAGAAATCGCGAAATCGCCAAATACCAAAGTTATCATCATGGGAAATAAATCAACACCCATTATCTTAGGCAATAATTAATAAAAAAGGCTCCGAATCAAACGGAGCCTTTTTTTATTTCTTCAAAATGGTATGACCCATTTTATCTCGCTTTGTTTTTAGATAAGCTTCGTTATGCGGATTGGATTGAATTTCAATTGGTAAAGATTCTACAATCTCCAATCCATACCCTAGCAATCCAGCGCGCTTTTTAGGATTATTTGAAATCAACTTGATTTTACGAATCCCTAAATCGCGTAAAATTTGAGCTCCTACGCCATAATCACGTTCATCCATGGCAAAACCTAATTCCAAATTAGCCTCTACCGTGTCTCGACCTTGCTCTTGTAATTTATAAGCTTTCAATTTATTTAATAGTCCAATTCCTCTTCCCTCCTGGAACATATATAAAACGACGCCCTTGCCTGCCTTCTCCACCATTTCCATGGCTTTGTGCAATTGACCGCCACAGTCACACCGACAAGAACCAAATATATCACCTGTCACACATGAACTATGTACTCGTACCATTACAGGCTCATCTGCATCCCAGTTACCTTTGATTAAGGCAAGGTGCGTATCTCCCGTATTTTTTTGCTTGTAAGCGATCAAATCAAAATGCCCCCATTCGGTAGGCATATCTACCCCAATTTCACGTTGAATCAACGATTCTGTCGCCAAACGGTATTCAATCAAATCTTTGATGGTCACTAACTTCAAATCAAATTTATCGGCAATTCGGCGTAAATCCGGCAAACGAGCCATGCTTCCATCCTCGTTTAAAACCTCGATTAATACTCCCGAAGGTTTGAAACCTGCTAATTTGGCAAAATCCATGGATGCTTCCGTATGACCAGTCCGGCGCAAAACACCTTCGGTCCGACTCTTTAAAGGAAATATGTGACCTGGTCGGCCTAAATCACTCGGACGCGTATCTGGATTGACTAAAGCCTGAATCGTCTTGGCACGATCTTGTGCGGATATACCCGTAGTACAGCCATGGCCTAATAAATCAACCGAAACAGTAAATGGTGTTTCATGCGATGTGGTATTTTGATCGACCATCATTTCAAGGCCTAATTCAATGCATCGCTCATTCGTTAATGACACACACATCAAACCTCTTGCCTCCCGAATCATGAAGTTAACAATCTCAGGCGTGATGGCTTCTGATGCGCAAATCAAATCCCCCTCATTTTCTCGATTCTCATCATCTGCTACGATGATCATTTTTCCTTGGCGGATATCTTCAATGGCATCCTCAATACGATCTAAACGTATACTTTCCTCCTGCATGATAATTTTGTATTTTAAAACGAAAACACAAAGGTAAGCAGAAATAGTTCCCATTTTAGCTACCTTTGTCAGATAAAATACCAGAATCACGCATGTCGATTGAAGCTAAAAATCTGAGTAAACACTATGGCGCTCAACTTGCAGTCAATGCATTAAATTTCAGCGCTCAAGCAGGCCAAATTATCGGATTTCTTGGACCCAATGGTGCTGGGAAATCAACTAGTATTAAAATGCTCGTTGGCCTTATCCAGCCCTCCTCCGGAGAAGCTTACATTTCAGGCAAACGCGTTAGGGCAGATTCAATCGAACTGAAAAAGCAAATTGGGTATTTGGCAGAAGAAAATCCTGTCTACACAGAAATGTATGTAAAAGAGTTTTTAACCTTCATTGCTTCCATACATCAAATTTCAAACGCTCGAATCCAAGAAGTTATCCACCTTACAGGATTAACGGGCGAACAGGATAAAAAAATAAACACCTTATCCAAAGGTTATAAACAACGTGTGGGTATCGCACAGGCCATACTTCATAATCCATCAATCTTAATCTTAGATGAACCTACTAGTGGCTTAGACCCAAATCAAATGGAGGAAATTAGGGCCTTGATTCTTTCGTTAAAACCTGGACGAACCATTTTATTTTCAAGTCATATACTCAGTGAAGTGGAAGCAATCTGCGACCGATTGCTGATTATTAATCAAGGCATTCTGCAAGTGGATTGCAGCATGGAAGAAGCCAAAGCATTTCCTGGGGGAATCGGCCAATTGTTCCAACAAAAAACTAAATCGAAATCGTAAAATCATCTGCATCAAGGTGTGCAGGAAATTTTTCACGAAAATCCCTCAATGCTTGAAAGGATAGCGTTTGGGTTTGAATGGAAACATGGGATGTTAGTGGCAATAAATCTTCGCCTTTGAACGAAACAATGCTCGAGGCTCCCGAATATTCCAAGTGATTGCCATCCACTCCTACCCGATTAACACCTAGGACATAGGCAAGATTTTCAATTGCGCGAGCCCGCAATAAACTTGACCAAGCATGTGTACGGGCCGCTGGCCAATTAGCAACATAAATAGCTAAATCGTATTTCAAGTCAACATTCCTAGACCAAACTGGGAAACGTAAATCATAACAAATGAAGGGAGCAATGGACCATGACATATAAGAAATCAAACAGGCTGAATTTCCTGCCGTATAAAATTCATCTTCATGACCCATTCGAAATAGATGACGCTTATCATAGCTATCTATTTTACCCGAGGGGTGTACAGCCATTAAGCGATTATAAAATTGGCCAGATTCCTTAATTTTAAGACTACCGATAAGTAATACTTGTAATCGAGCAGCTTGCAATTTCATCCACTGAACTGTGGGACCTGCAGAAATTTCAGCACCAACAGCCGACATACTAAAACCGGTACTAAACATTTCAGGCAAAACAATAACATCTGTTTTCCCCTGCAAGTTTTGTACGATTTCTTCTAATTGAGCACAATTCGAAATCGGATCTTCCCAAACTAAATTAGCTTGTACATAACTAACCCGTAAATCTTGATTCAGGGCTGACATGCGTTCCCAATTTATTTAGCAATAAATGAATAATAAATCCGAAGTTTTGTCTTTAAAGATTTCAAGGCAACAAAGCGTGCTGTCTCGCTCATCAACTTTGTATATCCAGTTGAACTCGAAGTCAATGAAGGAGAAATAAGAAAACCTAAATTAGCTTTTCGACCGTTTATCACAGATTGTAATTCAGTAGTTATGTTAAATGTAAATGAATTGAGTGTTGCATTGTAAGATCCTGTCTGGATACCTGAACCTCCTTCTGAAAGCACATAACCAAGGCCATATGAATTACGAATTGGGCGATTATTGGCATCTACTTGTAACAATGTCAATTGTCCCAAACTTTGATTAAAATCAAGACCCTCTTCAGCCTCTAAAACCAATTCAGCTTTATTAATAGCAATGTTACGATCACCTTTCAACTTCATCAATGTAGGAAAATCAACTTTAGTAACAAGGCCAGAACCCGACTGAACATAGGTCAACTGCCCTGTTGCTGATGCAGGTACTGCTTGACCTGATTTAGTTAAACTCGCTAATGCCCCCGAAGGAGTTATTTTAAACTGATTAAATCGAGCATGCACTTCCGTCATCATCGCACTCGAAAGACTAAAGTAATAATTTAACGAGTACTTAGTCGTATCATTCGGATTGTGCCAATGTAGCGTCATACGTGAATATGCAGGCGAAAAACCAAGTAGAGCAGATTTTTGAGCAGTTATAGACTTGAACATCAATCCTGGAAAAGAAAGTCGAAACGATTTTCCTCCTCCTGCTATGGATTTATCAGCATATTTCTCTAGTAATTCAGCCCCCAACGATTTGGACATGGTGAAATGTAAGGTATCTAATTTCAAGGAATCTCCATTGGAAGCTTTCGAACGAATGGGACGTGGACGAAATACATGTGAACCCACAAGACCCGATTGAATAGCAACTGAACTTGTATTTGCAAAATAGTCTTTAGACAAACTCAAACTATCTTTTAGTTTGTAAACTTGAAGCGTATGCAATTGATTCGTATCACCTTGATAACTTTTGTAAACCAAATGCATTTTCAAAGAATCCAAGATAGAGCTACTATTTGCCAATAAGGAATCCGCATTTGCAATCTGAGTAAATACAGAGGATTCAAAGGTACCTAAAACAGGATGAGAATAGGAACCAACGAGTAAAGTATTGTTTGCGCCTGTTTGAGTGGAATCCATGAAAACAGTACTCGAGTTTACACGAAGGGTATCCGTATAATTTAAGCCCACTTCAACACTAAATAGGTCGGCACCGATTTCTTTCGGCGCATCACAAGAAGCTAGAAAAAGGGAAACAATCCCTAACCATTTAATTGCCGGCCAATTCAATGTACGTTTTTTCGAAGAAATCGAGGTCATTATCGGCAATATTTTGGAAGGTTTTATCTTGAAATTCATCAATAATCGGTTGGATACGGGTATTATCCGCATTTTCTAAAGAAACAATTTTGTCTGCGAACTCAGCACCAAGTTTAATAAAGGCTCCATAATTTGCGCTATCTAAACTCGATAAATGAGCATCATCCATGTCACCTATTTTCACTTTCTCTTTTAAGTCGTCCACTGAAAACGTAAAATCAAAGCTGGTATTGTGAGGCGAAAAAATTGTTTTGGAATCTTTAAAAATCGGGTGATTCCGGTAATAAGAAGAAATGTATAATGGAACAAAACTTGACATCCAGTCATTACAATGAATGACATCAGGTGACCATCCTAATTTAATTACGGTTTCTAATGCACCCTTACAGAAGAAAATGGCACGCTCATGATTATCCGCATAAAATGTATTTTCCTTATCAGTAAGCACATATTTACGCTGAAAATAATCCTCGTTGTCAATGAAATAAACTTGCAATTTCGCAGCTGGAATACTCGCAACTTTGATTGTCAACGGCTTTTCTTCGTCCCCCATCGGAATAGTAATCCCAGACAAACGAACCACTTCATGCAAACGGTTTTTACGTTCATTAATCGACCCAAATCGGGGAACCAAAATTCGAATTTCCATTCCACGCTCCTGCATAGCAGTGGGCAATGCCCGCACAAAATCAGCTATTTTGGATGTATTGAGGAAGGGATCAACCTCGCTGGAAACGTAAAGAATACGCAATTTAGACATGCTAAAATTAGTTAGGGGAAATTATCCCAAAAAACAAACGCAAAAATATAAAAAATTAAGCACAATTCCGCACATTTATTAATTAAAGGTCTTTATTTTGCCAATTGAATTAAACTAATTCCACCATTAGATGCTAAAAGCCCTCATTAAATATAGCGTTTCAACTTTGCTGGCAGCAAGCCTTTTGTATTGGGCCTTTTCAAAGAGCGATTTACGATGGACGGATATTTATCAAACGGCCCAATCAGCAAATTATCAATGGATTATCATTTCCGTGATTATTGCGTTGATTTCACATCTATTACGAGCATTTCGGTGGGCGCAATTGTTGGGCGCTATAGCTTTTAATCCGGGTACTACCCGTACTTTTACTGCTGTATTAATTGGCTATTTTGCCAATTTCATCGTTCCCCGCATGGGGGAAGTTTCCCGTTGCGGATCTTTACAAAAAACAGCAAATATCCCTTTTGAAAAGTCTTTTGGCACTGTTATAACGGAAAGAATCGTCGATCTTCTAGGACTAGCCGTGTTGGTTGGCCTCACATTCATTGTTGAATGGGAACCCATTCAGCAATTTCTTTTTCCTAATTTCCACTTTCCTCCTACGATGTTTCTAGCGGGATTAGGTGCAGGAGCCATGGCATGTTTAGGCTTGATTTGGATTCTTCGTGATCGACTACACGTTCGTTGGGAGCAATTTGCTGCGACCAACAAAGTAGGCCAATTGTTGCAAGGCTGGTTCGTTGGAATACTAAGCATCAAAGAAGTTGAGAATCCTGCTAAATTCATTTTATACACGATATTGATTTGGGTTGCCTATTTTGCAAATACATATACGCTTCTGCTGGCATTTCCGATTAGCGCAAGTTTAAGTTTATCGGCCGGATTAACGGTTTTAGTGATGGGTACCTTTGGTATGGCTACACCTACACAAGGAGGGATTGGAGCATATCACAGTTTAGTCGCATCAGCACTCAGCTTTTACTTAATCCCTGTGAAAGACGCAACAGTATTAGCTACGTTTTTTCATGGAACCCAAATGGCAACTATCTTGTTATTTGGTGGATTGAGTTTCATTATCACCTTTTTCTTACCACAAAAAAATGCAGGAATCGAGTCATAAAATTTGCACACTGGCAGAGGCAAAAAAGAAACGAAGTGTGTGGAAACAGGAAAACCAACAAGTCGTTTTTACCAATGGCTGCTTTGACATTCTACATTTAGGCCATGTCGATTACCTGGAAAAAGCGCGCCAAACAGGCACAAAAATGATTGTTGGCGTCAATGCGGATAGCTCTGTTCGCCAGTTGAAAGGACCGTCACGTCCTGTCAACAACGAATATGCACGTGCTCGAATTTTGGCGGCGCTTGAATTTGTTGATCTTGTCATCATTTTTGATGAAGAAACGCCATTAAATCTGATAAATGAATTATTACCAGACATTTTAGTAAAAGGAGACGATTACTCAATTGAAACGATTGTAGGCGCCAAACAGGTCATCGCCCATGGGGGAAAAGTAACAACGATTCCATTGGTTCCTACTTATTCAACAACTAATATCATTCAAAAACTAAAAAATTAAGACCATGATTATTGCTATTATTTTTGGTGTCATAGGAATGTTAATTTCCTGGCGTTTAAAATCAAAATTCAAGACTTATTCAGAAACGGCATTGCAAAGTAATTTGTCCGGCCAAGAAATCGCAGAACGCATGTTGGCCGACCATGGCATCCATGACGTGCGCGTGATTTCGGTGGAGGGACAATTAACCGATCATTATAATCCGGCGGACAAGACCGTTAACCTAAGCCATGATGTATATTATGGCCGTAACGCAGCTGCCGCAGCAGTTTCAGCGCATGAGTGCGGACATGCGGTTCAACATGCGAAAGCATATAGCTTTCTTCAATTCCGCAGCGCCATGGTGCCCATGTTAAACATCGCCAACGGATTCATGCCCCTTTTATTGATGGCGGGCATGATGGTCCTTTATTCGACAGGAAACTCAACAATCCTAGCGATTGGCGTGGCCTTATTCGCTTTAGCGACATTATTTAGTTTCGTAACATTACCCGTTGAATTTGATGCATCGAATCGCGCCTTGGCTTGGATTAAAGCCAACAACATAGTGACATCAGCGGAATATGAAATGTCAAAAGATGCGCTTTGGTGGGCCGCAATGACCTATGTAGTTGCTGCGTTAGGTATGCTTGCCCAATTACTCTATTATCTAAACTTGATGGGCGGTAGAAGAAGTGAAGATTAAATATGAGTGAAGAACGAAGAGTGAAGAATTAAGAGATAAGAATGGCCTGCGAATTTTCGTAGGCTTTCTTTTTACACGAACCCCTAACCTCTTAATTCTTCACTCTTAATTCTTCACTCTTAATTCTTCACTCTTAACTCTTAATTCTTAACTCTTAATTCCTAACTCTTCACTCTTACCTCTTAACTCACTTTTCCGATAGCTATACCCAAAGTAAATAACAAGCCCGGCTAAACACCAATAGGCAAATCGCTCCCAGTTTGTCGCTCCCATTTGAGTCATCAAATATAAATTGACCAATAATCCCAAAACAGGAATTAACGATAATTGATGGGTGAAACTAAAAAATGCGAGCACCATCCAAATAACAAAGAAACCTGTCATGATCCAATGATCGGCCTTCTCCTCGCCGCTAAAATTTTCACCAAACCAAGAAGACCACGATGCTGAATCAGGCAGCGATAAATACAAGGCAACTACCCATGCCACGCCAACCCAAATAGAGGCATTCACATAAGGTATCTTAAACTTCGATTTCTTTTGATTCTCGGGATCTAAGTCCAACATCAACACACCCGCACACACCAAAACAAAAGCAAACAAAGTACCAATGCTAGACAAGTTGATCACTTCTTCCAAATTGGCAAATAATGCCGGTACCCCCACCAAAACACCCGTCATAATCGTTGAAAATGAGGGAGTACGATATTTGGGATGAATGCGCGCAAACGCTTTTGGCAATAATCCATCACGCGACATGGTCATCCAAATACGCGGCTGGCCCAATTGATAGACCAACAATGCGCTAGTCAAGGCTATTACTGCACTCGCCGCCACAATACCAGCTACACCCGGTAAATTCACTTTCATGAACATAAATGCCAAAGGATCTTCGATTCCAGCCAATTGAGCCGAGGGAACAATTCCTGTCAAAACCAAGGTCACTAACACATACAGTGTTGTGCAAATGATCAAAGCCCACATCATTGCTTTCGGAATATCCCGCTGGGGATTTTCACACTCTTCCGCAGTCGTTGAAATAGAATCAAAGCCTATGTAAGCAAAGCAAACTGCAGCCACACTTTTTAATACGCCTGAAATACCATTGGGCGCGAAGGGTGTCCAGTTTTCTACTTGCACGTAAAATGCCCCTACTCCAATCACGATGGCGATGACCAATAACTTCAAAATAACGAGTACATTATTGGTATTTTTTGATTCTTTGATTCCAATATATACCAAATACGTAATGGCAACCGTAATAAATAAAGCTGGTAAATTGGCTACAAAATGCCACCCAAGGATTGTTGGAGCTGATTCATATGCTAGGTAACCCTCACGAACATTCACAGATAACGATTGAAGTGACTGTCCCGACTGAAGTTGAGGAACAGCTTCCACAAACGCTCGCTTGGCTGACAAATAATCCATCGTCAAAAATTCAGGCACATGAATGCCAAGTCCCTCCAAAAGATCCACGAAATATTTTGACCAAGAAATCGCGACTGCCACATTTGAAATGGCATATTCTAATAATAGGTTCCAACCCAAAATCCATGCAACGATTTCGCCTAAACTCGTATATGCATAGGTATATGCGCTGCCGCTAATAGGTACAGTTGCTGCAAAACGGGCATAACAAAATGCCGTAAACATGCAGGCTAGTGCTGTAAAAACAAACAACATAGAAACCGCAGGCCCCCCATTGGCTGAAGCTTGTCCAATTGCCGAGAAAATACTAGCACCAATAATCGCCGCAACGCCCATGAAGGTCAAATCACGTACGCCTAAATTGCGATGCATTTGGCCCCCTTCCAACTTTTCAATCTCCAGTTGGTCTGAAATAATTTTATCTATTGACTTCTTGCGAAAAAAGGAAGACCACATCATACTATGCTTGTTGATTTTTAAAACAAAGGACAAAAATACATCTTTCTCAAAGAAATTCTAATTAAACGAAAAGCCTTACCTTTGTAGGCATGTCAGTAGCTGTCGTCATATTGAACTACAATGGGAAAGCATTTCTCTCGAAATTCCTACCAAAAGTAATCTCTACAAGTCCAGAGGGGGTAATCTATGTAGCAGACAATGGCTCCACAGATGATTCAGTCGCATTCATACAAACAGAATTCCCTCAAGTTAAGCTAATTCAATCAAGTCAAAACTTAGGCTATGCGGGAGGCTACAATTTTGCACTCAAACAAATTGCTGCCGAATATTATGTGCTCATGAACTCGGATATTGAACCAAAGGAACATTGGCTTGGAAATTTATTAGCCTATTTCCAGGCTAATCCACATGTCGCTGCAGCCCAACCGTTTATATTATCTTATCAAGAGCCTAATAAATTCGAATATGCTGGCGCCGCTGGAGGCTATTGGGATCGATATGGGTATGCATTTTGTCGAGGACGCATCTTTGACTCGATAGAAAATCAAACAAATCAATACGAAAGTGCGCTGGTCAATTGGGCAACAGGTGCCTGTCTGATGGTTCGATCAAACGTCTATTGGGAAGTTGGTGGACTTGACGCCTATTTCTTTGCTCACATGGAAGAAATAGACATTTGCTGGCGTATGCAGCGTGCAGGCTACCATATTGCTGCTGTCTCAACAAGCGAAGTATTTCATGTAGGAGGTGGAACATTAGCCCAAGGTAATCCTAAAAAGACTTATTTAAATTTCCGCAATAATTTAATTTTATTGTATAAGAACCTCCCTACTAAAAAACGTTTGGGTATATTATTTACTCGAATGCTTCTTGACGGATTGGCAGGAATACAGTTTTTATTTAAAGGAGAAATCATGCAAATCATTGCCATTTTAAAAGCGCATCGGGACTTTTATGGATACATTTTCTTTACGCAATACAAAGAAAATTTGGCAGCAGAATTAGACAAAAAGGAAGTGATAAGTTACCGAGGAAGCATTGTTTGGGACTACTTCGTGCGCAAAATAAAACAATTCTCAGCGCTCCGATTTTAAATATCCCAAACAGATGGATTGTTTCGCTGACGTAAATAGCGACGAATATTCATCCAAAACGCCAAAATCAAGTAGATAATGATGGGGGATCCTAATGTTAAAAAGGAAGTGTAAATAAAATACAAGCGAATACTGCTTGTTGAAATTTTAAATTTCTCACCCAAACGCGTACAAACCCCAAAGGCTTGATTTTCAACAAAGTATTTCAATCTGTACATCGCAGTTTATTTAGGTGACGTAAAATTAGATTTTTTTCGTGATTTAAAGAAAAATTAAAATTGAATAAATAAAATCTAATAAAATATAAAAAAAGTATAAATTAAATTTCAATTAACTGATAATTAATTAGAAAATGCTTGCATACAATTATATTTTTTCTACATTTGAACACTTAAAAGATTTAATTCAACGCACAGTTCAGACTTCTCCTCTCTAGTTTCTCCCACTATTTATAGTTTTGATCCTAAAGTTTGCTTCGTCTTCTAGCGCAGAACAATCGATTTGAGTATTAATTTTTTAACATTATTTTTATGCAAACTGGTAAAGTAAAATTTTTCAACGAGACTAAAGGATTCGGATTCATCGTTGACGATCAAACAGGCGAAGACATTTTCGTACACGTAACAGGCCTTTCAGGTGTTACTATTCGCGAAAACGATTCAGTATCTTACGAAGTAACTGATGGAAAGCGCGGAGCAAACGCAATCAACGTAAAGAAAATCTAATTTTCGCACGTTTAATTTGATTAGAGCAAATCAGTAGATTTCAATATATAGTATTGCCCCATTGATCTCTAGTTAAAGAGAAATAAAAAAGCCTTCTTTGGAAGGCTTTTTTATTTGGTATCAATTAACTAATCCAGGTGATTACCTCATCTTTTGTAGGCAAAGCTGCATCAATCTTCAATTTCTTACGCATACCTCCTAAGTCGTTAAAAACTTTATTTGGATTTGCTTCTTTCAATTGACCCAATGTCAGTATACCCATTTTCTGAAGGGCTGGAATCCAAATCTCAGGTACACCTGCATTGGCAAATTCACTATCTGTTGAAACTTCTTTGATCACTTCGGGACGCATTTGCGGAAAGAACAATACTTCTTGAATCGAAACTTGATTCGTCATTAACATGGTTAATCGGTCAATACCAATTCCAATCCCTGAGGTTGGTGGCATGGCATATTCCAATGAACGCAAGAAATCGTAATCCATCGCCATCGCTTCATCATCTCCTTTTTCAGCTAAACGCAATTGATCTTCAAAACGCTCTTTTTGATCGATCGGATCATTTAACTCAGAATACGCATTTGCAATTTCTTTTCCGTTTACAAATAATTCAAAACGCTCTACTAGGCCTTCTTTCGAACGGTGTTTCTTTGTCAAGGGTGACATTTCTACTGGGTAATCAGTAATGAAAGTTGGCTGAATCAAGTTGGCCTCTACCTTTTCACCAAATAACTCATCGATCAACTTACCTTTTCCCATTTGGGTATCCACTTCCATCCCTAAGCTAAGGCAATGTTTGCGCAATTCATCTTCTGACATCGCATCTACATCCACACCTGCATATTGCTGGATTGCACCTGAAATGGTCAAGCGCGGATAAGGGCCGGCAAATTCAATGTCATTTTCGCCAACACGCAATTTGGTTTGACCGTGTAGAGTTTGAGCGACAGTTTGGAAAATGGTTTCTGTCAAATCCATCATCCAATGGTAGTCTTTGTAGGCAACATAAAATTCCAAAGAAGTAAATTCCGGATTATGCGTCCGGTCCATTCCTTCATTGCGGAACATTTTACCAAATTCATACACCCCATCAAAACCACCTACGATCAAACGCTTTAAATACAACTCATTTGCAATACGCATGTAAAGGGGCATGTCCAAGGTATTGTGGTGCGTGTTGAACGGCCGCGCTGAGGCACCACCATGTACAGCTTGTAACACAGGTGTTTCCACCTCTAACCATCCACGTTCATCAAACATCGCACGCATAGTAGAAATGATTTTTGCTCGCTTGATGAAAATATCTTTTACATGAGGATTAACAATTAAATCAACATAGCGCTGACGATAACGCATTTCAGGGTCAGAAAAAGCATCATAGGTTTGTCCATCTGCTTCTTTCACAACGGGCAATGGTCGCAATGCCTTTGATAAAAGCGTAAACTCACGAACATGCACTGAAATCTCCCCTACTTGCGTCGTAAATGCATACCCTTTGACACCGATGATATCACCTATGTCCAACAACTTTTTAAATACCGTATTGTATATGGATTTATCTTCACCTGGGCATAAATCATCCCGACGGAAATACAATTGAATACGTCCTTCAGCATCCTGCAATTCAGCGAATGATGCATTTCCCATGATCCGGAAACCCATCAAGCGACCTGCAAGAACAACTTCCTGATAATTTGCCTTTTCAGGAGAGTAATTGGATAAAATTTCTGCCGAATGTACGTTTACCGGATATTCAGCCGCTGGATATGGGTCAATCCCCATGGCCAATAGCTCTTGTCGCTTTTGTCTACGCAGCTGTTCTTGTTCACTTAAAATCATCAGAATGTAAGGGATAAAATGAGGCTACAAAAATAACCATTTCTCTTGGCAAATAAAAGTTGATTCCAATTCTTAAAACTTGTTAATTCGAATTTGAGTTTAGTCGACAAAACCAATTTTCAATTAAATTCGTGAATCAAATAAGAACCCTTTTACTAATCGCAAGATGGAAATGAAAAATCAATTAAAATCCTATGTAGTCATCGCCCTATTATCCAGCGGGGTAACCTTGGGGGCATATCAATTACTTAATTTAGGGAATCAATCGAATTTCAGTGATTCTCCATCCGCTTTCACAAGCAATGTATCGAATATTACTGCTGCAGGTAGCCCAGGCGAATTCACGTATGCTGCCGAAAAAACAACGCCAGCCGTTGTTCATATCAAAACAAAAGTAGAACAGAGACAGCGCCAGTTTTCAAGCCCTTTCGATGACTTGTTTGGCGGTTTTGGTGATCCATTTGGCGGAGGTGGCCGCCGACAAGCTCCTCAGCAAGCAGAAGCATCCGGATCTGGAGTTATCATTAGTGCCGATGGGTATATCGTTACAAACAATCACGTTGTGGCGGAAGCTACGGAAATCTCCGTGATGTTAAATGACAAACGTGAATTTAAAGCTAAAGTTATTTCAACGGATCCATCATCAGATTTGGCCGTTATTCAAATTAAAGCAAACGATTTGCCCTTCTTAACATTCGGCGATTCGGATGCCTTAAAAGTGGGCGAATGGGTATTAGCTGTGGGCAATCCATTTAATTTGGAATCGACCGTAACAGCTGGTATCGTTTCAGCAAAAGGTCGTCAAAATATTATTGACCGTGATGATGAAAAAGCTGTAAACCCATTAGAATCCTTTATTCAAACAGACGCCGCGGTGAATCCAGGTAACTCAGGGGGAGCATTAGTTAACCTTAAAGGTGAATTAGTCGGAATTAATACTGCAATTTATTCTCGCACAGGCCAATTTGCAGGTTATTCCTTCGCAGTACCGGTAAGCATTGTCAAGAAAGTTTCCGCCGATTTAATCAAATATGGTAACGTACAACGTGGATTCTTGGGCGTGAGCATCATGGAAGTCAATTCGAAATTAGTTGACGAAAAAGATCTAAAAGTATCAACAGGGGTTTACGTAGGTGGATTCTCTGAAAATTCTGCAGCTAAAGCAGCAGGCATCAAAATCAATGACGTCATTACGAAAATTGATGGCATGGAAACGAAGACATCGGCGAAGTTGATGGAAATCGTAGGCCGCAAGCGTCCGGGTGAAACTTTAAATGTGACCGTTAACCGCGATGGTCAAAACAAAGACTTCATTGTTACATTGAAAAACAAAGATGGTAATACTTCCATTTTGAAAGGCGAAACAGGGGATTCCTATAAATCTGAATTCTTGGGCGCTAAATTTGGGGCATTGAGCAGCTCAGATAAAGAAAAATTCAATGTTAGTTCAGGTGTCAAAGTAATCGAGGTATTACCAGATGGCCGCTTGGAAATGTATGGTTTATCTAAAGGATCCATCATCACGAAGATTAATGACAAAGCAGTAAGTAACCCGAAAGAAGCTGCTGAATTATTAGAAGCCCGTAAAGGCCGTACGAAGCTTGAGGGGATTGATGTGGATGGATCAAGATTTATTTATGTGTTGTAGACAGCTGTTAGTCACTAGTCGCTAGTCGTTGGGCACTAGTTGCTAGTCACTCGACAGTCGGCTTTATAAATTGAAAGCGATAATGATAAAGTAAAAAGCCTCGCTTGGAAATTCCAAGTGGGGCTTTTTTGTTATTCATCAGTCAAGAATTGAACGTTTGAGACTGATTAAAAATCCACAACCATCAATGAGATTATTTTAAAGTCAATTTAGCCGACTAGTGACTGACGACTAGTGACTAGCGCCTATTAAAAAAGCCCCACTTGGAATACCAAGCAGGGCTTATATATTTTAGCTAATTTATAAGACTAAGGACTAGTGACTGACGACTAGCGACTATTTCCGATACATCACCGTCTTCACTGCATCAATCGTACGGGAAACGTTCGGTAAAATTTCCTCAATTAGCGTTGGAGCATAAGGCAATGGCAAGTCACGTGAATTCACACGAACTACGGGTGCATCTAAATAATCAAAAGCCCAACGTTGTAAATGATATGCAATTTCAGACGAAATAGCAGATAATGGATTGGCTTCCTCAACAACAACACAACGGTTTGTTTTCTTTACTGACTCAACAACTGTTATATAATCGATTGGACGAACTGTACGTAAATCGATTACTTCCGCATTGATTCCTTGTTTGGCTAATTCCTCAACAGCTGGCAATACAACACGTGGCAACATTTTACCAAATGTCACAATCGTCACATCTGTCCCTGGCTTCACGACATTCGCTTTACCAATCGGAATTAAATATTCTCCGTCGGGCACTAAGCCTTTATCTCCATACATCAATTCCGATTCCATGAAAATCACAGGATCATTATCGCGAATCGAAGCTTTCAATAAACCTTTTGCATCCGCAGGTGTTGCCGGAACAACCACTTTCAAACCTGGTGTATTCGCATACCAGTTCTCAAAATTGGATGAGTGCTGAGATGACAACTGTCCCGCGTTACCTGTGGGGCCACGAAATACAATTGGACAAGAATATTGTCCCCCTGACATCGACATCAATTTAGAAGCGGAGTTAATAACTTGGTCGATAGCCACCAACGAGAAGTTGAAGGTCATAAACTCGACAATCGGACGTAAACCATTCGCTGCAGCACCAACACCAATACCACCAAAACCTAATTCAGCGATTGGGGTATCAATTACGCGCTCGGGACCGAATTCGTCCAACATACCTTGTGACACTTTGTAAGCACCATTGTATTCCGCAACTTCCTCTCCCATTAAGAAGACAGTATCATCGCGACGCATTTCCTCTTGCATAGCCTCACGTAAGGCTTCTCTAAATTGAATTTCTCTCATATGATTTCTTTGTTTTGGGCATTCCCAAGCAGCGACAAAATTAGGCAAGAAAAAGCACACCACAAAACCAAAATTCAGGTTAGAATCCCTCTATTTTAGTAAAATCATCGTATTTTTGATTTTCCAACGAATAAAATCAACCATGTCAGTTCAAATCGGCGCAATTTCTGCAACATTATCGAGCTTCTTAAGCCAAAATGATTACTCTCACATCGCAGTTATTGTGGACGAAAAGACACAAAAACATTGTTTGCCGCTTATTCAATCCTTGCTCCCGAAAAATTATACAAAAATCGTTATCAAATCAGGTGAAGAGAATAAAACACTCGCAACCTGTGAGAAAATTTGGCAGTCGATGACGCGTGCCAACATGGATCGTCATGGATTAGTCATAAACCTGGGTGGTGGAGTAATCGGAGATATGGGTGGCTTTTGCGCATCTACCTATAAAAGAGGTATTGATTTTATTCAAATCCCAACTACCCTATTAGCACAAGTGGATGCGAGCGTAGGTGGAAAATTGGGCATCGATTTTCATGGCTTAAAGAATCACATCGGAGTATTCCAATTGCCTAAAACTGTTTTGATAGACCCCTTTTTTATTCAAACGCTTCCTCATCGTCAAAAGCTATCGGGCTTTGCAGAAATCATAAAACATTGTTTAATCCGAGATGCCGCGAAATGGGAAACAATCGCATCTTTGGACTTTGACCATGTTGACCTTGCCGATTTAATTGCGCATTCCGTCGAAATCAAAAAAGAGGTTGTTGAAGAAGATCCGAAAGAAAAAGGCCTGCGTAAGATTTTGAATTTTGGACACACGTTAGGTCATGCGGTTGAAACATACCTGTTGGGATTAGGCAAACGGGCCGTTTTGCATGGAGAAGCTATTGCTGTAGGTATGATAACAGAAGCCTATCTGGCATTTGAGCGCAACTTATTGGAGGCGGAAGAATTAGAGTCGATCGAAGCGATGTTATTTGCAACCTACGGCCGCGTTCAAATGAAAGCAGATGAAATCCCGGCGATTATCCAATTAACAGCCCAAGATAAGAAAAACAAAGGATCCGAAATTCGATTCTCGCTGCTAACTGGAATTGGAGATTGTGGCTACGATATCCCTGTAACTAAGGCTGAGATGAAGAGAGCCTTGGAATATTACATCGGATAATTACTCGATTACTTGAGGAACTTTAAAATATTGCTCGTTGGTATCCGGCCCCAATGCGAGCGCTTTTTCACGCGTCAAATTCGAAACCGCCTTATCCTCTCGAAAATGATTTAATGCCGAAGTCATATGTGCCAAAGGGGCAACATGTTGCGTATCCACCACATTCAAGGCTTCCATCCAATCCAAAACCTTATTGATGGAGTCTTGCATTTCACCCACCTTGGATTCTTTCAAATCCAAACGTGCTAAATGCGCAATCTTAACAACATCCTCTTTACTTACCTTCATCTTTCTTTGATCTTAATTTTTTATCCTCCGGCATTTCTTTATCCAAAAATGCGTTCAAGGCATCACGATCCAAATTTGTCGTGATTTGACCCAATGAATCGATATTCATCTCAAATCCAGCTAAATCCGGATGGACTTTAGGTGCCTTGGGTTTTGGTTTTGCTTTCATTAACTATTTTGGGGGAATACTTGTATTGCAGTTGTTAATCGCTCTAGCACTTGATCCTTTCCCCACAATTGCATCGAAATCATCAAATCTGGCCCTGCACCATTACCACTAAGGGCTACACGTAAAATTTGCATGACCTTACCCATTTTGATTCCTGCCGATTCTAAACATTCGTGAATCGCATGTTTTATCTCGTCGGCTTGCCAAACAGCAATCGAAGGCAATGCATCTGCAAGCAAGCGTAATCCTTTCTCCGCTTCCGCATTCCATTTATTTTGAATAACTGCCTCATCATAAGTCGAAGGCTTTTCGATAAATGTAGCCACCAAGCTTGACAATTCTTGAGGAAAAGTAATTCGGTCTAAAAACAAGGAAACAAATGCCAAACCTTGTTCGGTAGGTAAATGTCCCAAATATTCTTTTGCTAGTAATTCAGGAGCTTGTTGTTTCAAATATTGCTCATTAAACCATTTGGCTTTATTTACATCAAACTTAGCGCCGGCTTTGTTGATGCGTTCCAATGAAAAGGCGTCAACTAATTCTGACAAGTTAAATAATTCTTGCTCTGTACCTGGATTCCAACCTAAAAAGGCTAAGAAATTCAAAGTCGCTTCTGGCAGATAACCCTCTTGCTTAAATCCTTTGGATACGGCACCCGTTTGAGGATCCGTCCATTCCATCGGAAATACGGGAAAACCACCTAAATCTGCATCGCGTTTGGATAATTTACCATTTCCTTCTGGTTTTAATAAAAGGGGTAGGTGCGCGAATTGTGGCGCGGTCCAACCGAATGCCTGGTATAATAAAATGTGTAAAGGAGCCGATGGCAACCATTCTTCTCCACGAATCACATGCGTAATTTCCATGATGTGATCATCCACCACATTCGCCAAATGGTAAGTAGGCATGCCATCCGATTTCATTAACACCTTGTCATCGATACTTGACGTGTGGACATGTACCCAGTCACGAACCGAATCTTGGAATCGAATTTCACCTTTGGCAGGAACCTTTAAACGAATTACATAGGGTGTATTCGCATCCAATAATGCTTGCACTTCTGCAGCTGGCAAAGCCAAGGAATTACGCAATTTAACGCGAGTTAACGCATTGTATTGAAATGCAGAACCTTTACTTTCAAACATCGTCCGCATCGCATCCAATTCCTCGGATGTATCAAACGCATAATAAGCCTTCTCCTCGCGGATCAATTGATCAGCATAGGCTTTATAAAGCTCTTTCCGCTCGCTTTGTCGGTAAGGAGCATGCGGTCCAGCAGCACCTACACCTTCATCAGGGCTAATGCCCAACCAAGCTAAGCTATCTAAAATGTATTGCTCCGCGCCCGGAACGAAACGAGTTTGGTCGGTATCTTCAATCCGAAGAATGAATGTACCGCCCATTTTGCGCGCGAAAAGATAATTGTATAACGCAGTTCTAACCCCACCGATGTGTAAGGGGCCCGTAGGACTTGGGGCAAAACGAACGCGGACAGATGATGACATATATTATGATTTATAGGCAATACAAGCAATTTCAACACGCACGTCTTTGGGAAGTCTTGCCACTTCGACTGTTTCGCGTGCAGGAGGATTTTCGGGGAAATACGCCCCATAGACTTGATTAATTTTGGCAAAATTATCCATGTCTTTGACAAAGATGGAACATTTGACTACATCTGAATACGTGCAACCAGCCGCTTTTAGGATATGTCCCATGTTTTTCATGACTTGGTCTGTTTCTTCTTCGATGCTCGCGCCAGACTCAAACACGCTTAAAGCGATTTGACCGGAAACGAAAACCATACCATTCACTTCAACCGCTTGCGAGTAAGGACCAATTGCTGCGGGGGCATCAGGAGAAAAAATAATTTTTTTTGTCATACCTTTGAAATAAGAGATGCAAGTTACCAAAATTTGCCTGAATCTCGAATCAGGAAACGGCGGAATCGTTTAATTCATGCGTAAAAAAATACACAAGGTTTGGTACAAAAATAAAGGAATCGGTTACATGCTCATTTCTTCTTTGTGTTTTGCATTGATGTCGGCACTTGCCAAATCCATGAGCGACCGATTCGGATCGGTGGAGTTAGTGTTTTTCCGAAGTGCTGTGGGCCTCCCCTTTCTATTAACGAGCTTAATTCGCAGGCCAGCAGTTCAAAAAGGTGGCAAACTTTATTTCATTATTCTTCGGGGATTGTTGGGAGCATTTACTTTGTATTGCTTGTTCTATACCTTGGAACATTTGGGACTTTCACTAACCAATACCTATGGCCAGGCATTCCCATTATTCATTGTAATTTTCAGCTTTTTCCTGATTCCCAATGAGCGCCTAACTGGCAAACAGGTCTTGTTTTTGTTGGTCGGCTTCTTCGGAATTTTATTAATCTTCCAACCGGAAGCCACGGGCCAATGGTTCAATCATGCGACGGGAATCATTTATGCCATGGGAACAGCACTGGGTTATCTAGCGATTAAGGAGGCTCAGAAATATTATGACTCCCGCTGGGTCGTCGTATCCTTTATGGGAGCAGGTTTAATTGCATCGACCATCTCTTTGTGCTTAGGTACATTTTTAGGAATGCCAAACAGTTTTTTTACGGGAGTTTGGGTAATGCCTACACCCTTTGAATGGCTAATGGCATTAGTTATGGGCTTATTAGCCTTGGGCGTTCAATATTTTACGACCCAAGCTTTAATGAATGAAAAAACCAGTATTGTAGGTGCTGTAGGAAATAGCGCTGTGGTATTTTCGATTGCCATAGAAATTGCATTGGGACACGGGTTCCCATCTTTTCTAATATGTTTAGGAATGGGAATGGTGGTTTGGGGGAGTTATCGTGTGAGTAAAAAGTGAGTGAAGAGTTAAGAGTTAAGAGTGAAGAGTGAAGAGTGAAGAGTTAAGAGTTAAGAGTTAAGAGTTAAGAGTTAAGAGTGATGAGTGAAGAGTGATGAATTAAGTGCGTAAAATTAAGAGGTAAGAGGTGGAGAAAGCACAAGTATTTCAATCCATCAATCACAACAACTCTTCACTCTTAATTCTTAACTCATTAAAAAAAGCGAAACCCCAAGATTTCTCTCAGGGTTCAGCAATTAATCTAGTATAAAGTTCAACTTATGCCGTAGCATTATTCATTACCTCCGTTTGCTTACGGATAGATTCCAAGTGAACCAATTTGAACATTTCCTCTACGAATTCAGGATACAAGCCTAAGCCTTTCGCTTGGTTTGCACGATCATTGTGAACTTGCTTCCAACGATCCAATTGCAATACTGCAACGTTGTTGTCACGTTTGTACTCTCCTAATTTCTCAACAACTGCCATACGGGCTGCTAAAACTTCCATCAATTCACGATCGATGTTGTCAATCTTCTCACGAAGTCCCGCTAATTCGTCAGAGAAGTCAGATCCGTAATTTGCATTACGAACTTCTAATTCGCGTAACATTTCACCTAATTTCTCCGGAGTAACTTGTTGAGACGCATCTGACCAAGCTGCATCTGGATCGCGGTGAGTCTCGATGATCATACCATCGTAGTTCAAATCCAAGATACGTTGAGACAATTCCATCAACAAAGCACGCTTTCCAGCCATGTGCGATGGATCGCCGATGATTGGCATTTGAGGGAACAATCGCTTCAATTCAACCGCCATTGCCCACATCGGTGAGTTACGGTATTTCGTTTCTTGTGCGTTTGAGAAACCGCGGTGGATAGCACCTAATTTCTTGATACCTGACCCTTGTAAACGCTCAAATGCTCCTACCCACAAAGCCAAATCAGGATTAACCGGATTTTTAACCAATACAGGAACATCAACACCTTTCAATGCATCAGCTAAATCTTGTACATTGAATGGATTAACTGTTGTACGAGCACCAATCCACAATACATCAACACCATATTTCAAAGCCAATTCAATGTGCTCAGGCGTTGCAACTTCGATAGCCAATGGCAATCCCGTTTCTTTTTTCGCCTCAACCAACCACTTCAAAGCAGGTTCACCCATACCTTCAAAGCTTCCTGGACGTGTACGAGGTTTCCAAACTCCAGCACGCATAATGTGTGCATAACCTTCCGCCTTTATACGACGGGCTGTTTCTAATACTTGCTCCTCAGTTTCAGCTGAACATGGACCCGCAATAATCAACGGCTTTCCACCAGTCTGAATCCACTCTTGCATAGGTACAATGTCTAAATTGGCATTCATAATTTTCGGATTTACAAGGCTCACGCCCCAAACGTTTTGTTTATTTTATTTTATACTTCACCGATTCAACGGATTATTAATTCTCTTATATTTGCAAGCTATTTCAAAATCAATGAACAAACCCAACGCTTCAGCCTTGCCCACCTTATCGTTCGAAGACACTAAAATTGCCTTTGCATCTAAGTCCAACTTTAAACTAAAAAAGGCTTATTGGATTTTCGCCTTAATGAACCAAAATTGGCTTGTAAAGTTAGGGACTTTTTTCATCAAATTATTCCTTTTCCTTCATTTTCCCATCAAAAAACTAATAAAAACTACGATTTTTGAGCAATTCTGCGGTGGAGAAACGATACAAGAATGCAATCAGACGATTGACCAACTGCAATTGGGAAAGATTGGAACCATCTTAGACTACTCAGTTGAGGGAGAAGAAAATGAAAAATCTTTCCAAATAACGAAGCAGGAAATTCTAAAAACAATTCAAAAAGCCCATGAGAATCAAGCGATTCCGTTCGCCGTTTTCAAGATGACGGGCATATTTCAATCGGAGCTATTAGAAGAATTTCAAACCGAATCAGGATTAGCCGAGGAAAACGAGGTGGCATTCCAACACAGCAAAGAGATATTGGTAGAAATTTGCCAAAAGGCATATGATTTAAAGGTTCGTTTATTCATTGACGCAGAAGAAAGCTGGATTCAAGGAACAATTGACACATTGACCTATGAAATGATGGAACGATACAATCAGGAGACATCCATCATATTCAATACATTTCAAATGTATCGAGTGGACATGCTAGCAAACCTAACAAATGCAATTGCTACTGCGAAAGACAAGCATTATTTCCTAGGTGTCAAATTAGTTCGCGGGGCATATTTAGAGAAAGAACGCCAGCGAGCGCATGAGGATGAATATTCAGAACCGCTACATAAAGACAAAGAACATACTGATCAAGATTTTAACCAAGGGATGTTGTCTTGTCTAATGAATTTATCACATGTGCATTTTTGTATTGGTACACACAATGAATGCAGCTGCAAATTATTGATTGAGGAAATGGCTAAACAGCAAATTCCACATAATCATCCCAATATTTATTTTGCCCAATTACTGGGGATGTCAGATAACATAAGCTATAACCTTGCTGCTGCGGGATATAATGTAGCCAAATACGTGCCATACGGCCCTGTAGAATCTGTAATGCCCTACTTATTCCGTCGGGCCGAGGAGAATAGCTCCATTGCGGGGCAAACATCACGCGAATTCACCTTATTACTGAATGAAGTAAAACGCAGAAAAAACGCCTAATGAAATCCAATTATCGCTATTTCCTACTTAGTTTTATCATTATCCTAGTGGATCAGGGCATAAAAATGGCCGTACACAACTTTATGGACCCTGGATATTATGGCCAAATTGAGCTGATAGGCCCCTATATTAAGTTACATTATACCTTGAATCCGGGTATGGCCTTTGGTATACAACTTGGTTCCGATTATGGGAAATTAATGCTCACAAGTTTCCGAATATTGGCGATGTTTGGTATAGGTTATTTTCTTTACAAATTAACAGTTAATCAGTCCAGACCATTATTGTTAGTTTGCACTGCTTTGATATTAGGCGGTGCTATAGGCAACCTGATTGATTCTGTTTTTTATGGAGTATTTTTGAATAATGCACCACTAGATGCACCCATGCAATGGTTTCATGGACAGGTTATTGATATGTTTTTCTTTGATTTCTGGGAAGGTATTCTACCTACATGGATACCCATTTGGGGTGGAACCTATTATTCTACACCTATATTTAATTTTGCTGACGCTGCCATTTTCTGTGGGGTTGTAACAATTTTATTCTTCCAAAATTACCTATTCAAGCAGAACAACGAATAATAGAATATCATGGGGCAATATCTCATCTTTTTCCTATTGGCCCTATTTGCTGAAATCGTTGGAACAATTAGCGGCTTTGGATCATCCATTTTATTTGTTCCACTCGCCTCACAAGTCTTAGATTTCAAGATTGTATTGGGAATCACAGCCGTTTTTCATGTTTTCAGCAATTTGTCCAAGTTATATTTATTCCAAAAAGGCATAGACATAAAGATTGCTCTTAAATTAGGGTTACCCGCTGTATTATTTGTAACCTTGGGCGCATGGCTAACGAATTACATTCCTCAGAAAGAAATCGAGATCGGAATGAATCTAATCATTTTCGTATTAGCACTCTATCTTATGACTGGCCACCACAAAGGGCTGAAGGAAACGAATACCAACCTTTATTTAGGTGGAACAATATCTGGATTTCTAGCTGGTTTAATTGGAACAGGAGGAGCAATCCGTGGCATTACTTTGGCGGCTTTCAATTTGGAGAAAGATGCCTTCATTGCTACCTCGGCCATCATTGACATGGGCGTAGATTTGAGTCGGGCTGGCGTTTACATCGCAAGCGGATATTTCCATCAAGAACACCTTGTTTTGATCCCTTTCCTCATTGTTATATCAATTACGGGCTCTTATTTGGGCAAAAGAATTTTACAATACATCCCTGAGAAGACCTTTCAATATATTGTGTTGGGTGTAATTCTGTTGACATCGCTGTTGCAGGCGGTTAAATATTTTTTTTGAGGTAAGAGGTAAGAGTGAAGAGTAGTGAAGAGTGAAGAGATAAGAGTATCAAATACAATAGGCTGGACGATAAAATCCAACAGCTAAATTAACCCTAGACTTTAGCCTAGGAATCCCCAGATTAAAGTCTAGAGCTAGCTAGAGCTAGATTAAATTCAAATTTCATTTTAACCCAACAGATTAAATACAAAAAAAGCCCCGATTTTCATCGAGGCTTTCTTCAAAATAATCAGCTAACTATTTCTTTGCTGGAGCAGCAGGTGCCGCCGCAGGAGCTGCTGGCTTCGGCGTAATGCCCATTTTCTTTAATACCAAATCAGACATGTTTGCATCCGCTGGGTAATGCAATAAAATAGGAGCAGTTCCCATTCCTGCATCGTAGTTGAATACATACGTGTAAGCATTTTCAGCTGCCACTGCGTGCATATTTTCTTCAACTTTCTTCAACAAAGGTTGTAATAATTGTGCCTGTTTCTTTTGCAATGAGGATTGAGAATTTTGTTGGAACTCTTGAATCGAAGTTTGCAAATTTTGTAATTCTTTTTCCTTGTCTTGCTTGATGATATCAGCTGTTTTAGGATCTGCATTTAACTTCTCAAATGCAGCTAATTTATCTTGAAAATCTTTTACTTTTCCTTGGTAAAGGGTTTCGTATTGCTTTTGCGTATTTTTCAAATCCTCTTCCACTTGCTTTGCTTCAGGCATTTGGCTTAAGATATAATCAGCATTAATGAATCCAATTTTAACTTGTGCTTTCGCTGGTAAAATAGCCATTCCGAACACAAGGCTCATAGCTAAAAATAGTTTGTTTTTCATAAAAATTTAATCTAGTTGTTTTTGTTTTATATTCTTTGTTAAGCTAATTATTTCTTCAAATTAGGATCTAATTCCAAACCAAGTTCTTCCAACACATAGTCAGAATAATCATGAATAGGATTCGTATAAATTAATGCCAAACCATCATTTGCCTTATCAAAAACAAAATCCAATCGCTTTTGGCGAACTACACGTTCAAGCGCCTTGGAAATCTCATCCAATATCGGCTTCATGGCATTTTGTTTGGCTTTAAATAATTCACCCTCGTCTCCAAATATCTTTTCTTGAAACGCTTTTGCTTCTTGATCTTTTGCTTTAATTGATGCCAAACGTTGCTTACGTAACTCATCAGTCAACAACAATTCTTCTAGATGAAATTCTTTTTCCATCAAAGAAACAGCCTCCTGCTTATCAGAAACCTCCTTCAACCAACCTTTGGTTTTCTCATTCAATGCCGCTTGAACTTTCTGAAATTCGGGCATTTTGGAGGTAATAAATTCCGTATCAATGTAGCCAAATTTCTGCGCATGAGACCTTTGTCCCAAACACATAATTCCCAAAATTAAGAAAAAAATTGACTTTTTCATTGATATTATTGACTAGCGAATTTGTTGCCCAATCGAGAACGTAAAGGCTTGTCGGCCAAAATCCGAATCACCCGGCCGTGGCTTATCAAACGCAAAACCATAATCGATCCCAATCATTCCAAATGCAGGCATGAAAATTCGCGCTCCAAATCCAGCAGATTTATAAAGATTAAATGGATTGTAGTCCGACATCGAAGCAAAGTTATTCCCCCCTTCCGCAAATCCTAAAACAAATATTGTTGCCGATGGATTCAACGAGACTGGATAACGCGCTTCCATCACAAACTTATTATAGGCTACACCCCCATTTCCGTAGGATCCTGAAGGCCCAATTACTCGATCCTTATACCCACGTAATCCCACGATATCCCGGTTGAATGAAAATCCTTGTACCATTCCTGATCCACCTAAATCAAAACGCTCAAACCGAGTGGTTGGCGCACCACCATAGGATCCCAAGAATCCTAAATGAGCACGTGTATGCAGAATCAATTTACCCAATAAAGGAGTAAACCAACTTGCATCAAACATCCATTTGTGGTATTCAATTAAGCTTCCATCTTTGTTTCCTCCCATCAATGAATAGGGTGGTGTTAGCGATGCATTCAAAGAGAAACTTGAGCCCATACGCGGGAAGGTTGGGTTGTCGATACTATTCCGAGAGAAATTCGTCATCAAAGTAATCGAAGTCGATTTACCTTGTGGATAAGCCCACGTGTAATAACGATCCACATCATATTGCGCGAAAGCTAGGGAGTTACTTAATGAGAAATAATCGTCTGGCCATTTCAAACGCTTACCTAAACTAAACGTAATAGAGTTCACGTTGAAGTGAGCATCTAGTAAGGAATCTGGAACAGAATAAGCACTCATGCCATAACCACCGTAGCCTCCATACCCGCCATAGCCCCCATAGCTACCATATCCACCATAGCCTCCACCATAGCCCCCCAAGCCACTACCGTAACCTCCATAACCAGTCGTCCTGAATTGATATGGATAAGAAACGCTACGATTCAATGAAATCGAAAAAGAATTGGGCTTCTTCCCTCCCAACCACGGTTCTGTGAAGGTCAAACTATAATTTTGATAGGCGGCTCCGTTTGCCTGAAAACGAACCGACAATTTCTGTCCATCACCAGCAGGCAAGGGACGCCATGCCGACCAGTTCGTCAGATTTTTTGCTGAAAAGTTATTAAATACAACACCTAAGGTTCCTACAAATCCGATGTAGCCACCCCAACCACCTGAAAGCTCAATTTGATCGGAAGGTTTCTCTTCCACGTTGTATTCGATATCCACTGTTCCATCAGGTCTTGGCTGCGGATTTGGGGTAATTTTTTCCGGATTAAAATAACCGATGGTCGATAATTCACGAACGGTACGGATGATGGCCGACTTGTTAAATTTTTGTCCAGGTAACGTTCGAATCTCTCGCATTACGACATGATCAGACGTTTTTGTATTACCATTCAAGATAACCTTATTGATTGTTGCTTGCTTGCCTTCACTTATGCGAATCGTTAAATCGATCGAATCCCCTTCGATAGCCGACTCAACGGGTTCAGCATTGTAATACAAATACCCATTATCCATGTATACAGAACTCAAATCATCACCAGGATTTCCTTGCAATTTCTTATCTAATTCTTCCGTATTGTACACATCTCCCTTTTTAATGCCCAAAACCATGTTCAAGACAGAATCCGGGTAAATGTAATTCCCTTCAAAATTGATATTTCGATAATAATACTTTTTGCCTTGTACGAGTTTGATATAAAGGTCAACTGATTTTTGATCTACTTTACTTATCGAATCTGATTTAATTTGAAAGTCACGAAAGCCTAATTTATTCATGGCATCCAGCAACTTTGTCTTATCTTCATCCCACTTTTTAGGCACGAATTTAGATGGTTTAAAAATCCGACCAAATCGCACCTGCTTCGTATTTTTAATCTTTCGCAAGATTAATCCACGCGATTTCTCATCAATCCCATCCAAAATAATTTTATGCACCTTTACTTTCTCCCCTTTATCAATATTTACAACCAATGTTGCATTATTGCCTCGCAATGTATCTACCCGAATTGTGGATTTTGTCTTCACATTTAATCGGCCCTTTTCCTGGTAATATTTACGAATTGCTAATTCTAAATTCTTCTTTAACGTTTCCGTGATAATCTTCCCTTTGTACGTCTTTACCTTTTCGCTTAAGCTTTCCTGCTCCCCTTTACGTATACCCACGTAATTAATTGCATATAATCGAGGACGTTCTTTCAATACAATCTGAAGCCAAATCTTGTCCCCTTCTACTTTTGAAGCATAAATTTCTACTTCTTCCAAAATTCCTTGATCCATGATTTTTCGGATCGCCGTCGCTACCGCATCACCCGGAACCTTAATTTTATCCCCTCTTTGTAAGCCTGATATATTAATCATGGAAGCACCATCATAAAATTGTGACCCACTCACTTCAATATCAGCAATTTCATATTCCTTGGGATCCGCCCACGAAAAAGTAGAGGAAGCCAGATTAGAGGTAGCAAATCTGCGATTTCCCAACACTTGAGCTTGCGCAGTTTGAGTCATAAAAAGAACCAAGCCCACCAAAACTAGCTGCCAAGAACAATACCCCTTTGATTCTTTACGAAAATTCATGCAAATGTATTTTTTCATTTTTAGGGATTAACCCTCTCGTTTAATTTGTTCACTTGTTTTACCAAATCGACGCTCCCGCATCTGAAAATCAACAATTGCTTGATGCAAATTAACTTTTCTAAAATCTGGCCAAAATAACTCCTCAAAAATATATAATTCTGCATAGGCTAATTGCCATAGCATAAAATTACTAATTCGGTGATCCCCACCCGTACGAATCATCAAATCAGGATCGGGTATTCCCGCCGTCGATAAATGCGCATCAATCACATCTGTATTCACAGCGCTAGCATCCATTTCACCCGATGCAACCTTTACGGCGATCTTCTGTGTTGCTTGGGTCAAATCCCATCTACCGGAATAAGATAAGGCTAAAACCAAAGTCAAGCCCTTATTTCCAGCCGTCAAATCCATCGCTGAGTGTAACTCTTTCTGTGAACTTTTCGGTAAAGACTCCAAATCTCCAATTGCCTTCAAGCGAATCTGGTTTTTCATCATTCCTGGCAATTCATCATGAATTGCACTGACCAACAAACTCATTAATGCCTTCACTTCTGCAGGCGGACGATTCCAATTTTCTGTAGAAAAGGCATATAAAGTCAAATACTTAACCCCCAACTCACCACAACCTTCAATAGTCTCTCTCACTGCAGCAATAGCATGCCGGTGACCAAATATTCGGTCTTTAAACCCCTGCTGTTTTGCCCATCGACCATTACCATCCATGATAACGGCAATGTGCGCCGGCAGATTGTTTACATCAATAGAATCTTTTATGTCTTGACTCACAACTTCAAAAATACAAAAGGCAAAGATAGCTAATCCCTCCCCTTATTCAAAACTTTAATCTCGCGGACAATAAACGGAAATCAATGAATACGTTATTGAAATCGAACTATGCAAATATTGATCTGATTTATTCCAAGTAAAAATCTGAGGCACTTCACCCCAGGCTGCTTGCCCGTCCAATATATTCGATAAAGATTTACTACTTCCAAATTCGCATTGCAAACCAATTCGGTTGTTTAACTGTGCTTTTACTCCTACGCCATAAGGTATTGCCCAGGTAAAAAAAGTCTTTGGACTTGAAATATTCCCCTCAGGACTGACAAACAAAAATCCAAGTCCACCATAAATAAATGGTGTCCAATTTCGAACATGTCGATTCGCTTGATAATCTTTAAAATTGTAATCTACTAGCCCAGAAAATTCAATTAAGGGACTCGAAAAACTATTCGTTGAAAAAGAAATACTCGGAATCGAATAATTCGCACCATTGCCATCCAGCCCCGTAAATGTCAATTTTGCCCGATAAGCCATTGCTTGATCAGGCTGATAACGTAATTGAAAGTTCACCGCCGCATTAAGCGTTTTCATTTGAGACAAATGTGGCGCTAAATGCCAATCCGATAAATCTCCCTTGTACAATGTAGCACCTGTACCTGCGGACATTGTCCAGCGCTGGGCAAATGCCTCGCAACTGATAAGCATAATCAAGATGAAACCGAAAAATTTTCTCATTGAATGGGCAATGGCGGACAATCAACTTTATTCCGCAAATGAAAAATGATACGAACCTGGGTCGTAAAATATTGATCTGGGCCAGTGGAAATTTTGGGCGCCGATACGGTAGATGGAACAGGAATTCGATTGACTAAGGTATTAGCCGCAAAAGGCTCCCCGGATCGATCTGTGTACAACATACTACCGCTCACAGATAAGGGAACTACTGTATTTCGAATATCAGTTACATCATCTAAATAATCAGTTAATGCAATACGGTAACCAAAATCAAAACCCAAATCCATGCTACTCGTAATCCTGTAACGAAAACCAACGCCAAAAGGAATGGAAATTCCTAATAGCGAATAATCTACTCCTTCATTTTTGTAATCCAACAAACTTCCATTGCTATCCGATAACCAAGGACTCTGCACCGGATTCCCAGCACCATCAACACCTGCTTGCTTCCGAGCGTCAGGCGAATGCAACAAGCCCGTCACGCCTAGATACACATATGGAGAAACCGCATTTCGCTTCAAATTATTCTCTGGATTACCGCCAATTTCATACATACCCACCAGCGATAACTCTTTGATATCATTCCTAACATGAAGGTTTCTTAAAAAATTAGCATCCCAGGCCCCAACAGGTGAATAATAACTATCATCACCCGCAATTCGAATATAACTTAATCCTAAGTTGGCACTAAAATTAGGCGATAAATGCCGTGTAAAATTCACGCCTAGATTCCAACGAGTCGTTTGAGCTCCCACAGTAAACAGTCCAGCAACAGGGACCAAATCCCCAATGTAATGTGAAGAACCCGCCCCAAAAGAAATAGACGTATGCTTTTTAAACACGGGAAAGGGTGATTTCTTCCTGCCTTTTTGGCCTAAGAACCACATTTGCGCGCTGGAGTCTGCACTAAACAGGCCTACAAACAACATGACAAGAACGATTATTCGAAACATAAGATTTACCAAGCTTTTAGCGTCAACGAATTTTTAAAAAAAATGTTGTGCGAAATTCAAGTTTCGAAGATAACAATTTATCTACTGAATCACCAATTGACGTGTCACTCGACCACCGCGATTTGTACTTAAACTTATCAAATAATGACCCGGAGCATATCCATTGACATCCAAGCGAATTGAATAAGAACCAACTTTTCGCAAGCCAGAATCGATAAGTTTTAGTTGGCGACCCTGCAAGTCAAATAGCGCAAGATTAATCGTTGCCTCCTCAAAAATACCAAATTGCAACAATGTAGAATCTACGGCTGGATTTGGCCAAGGAGAAGATAATTCAACAGAAACAGCCTCAGGAAGGGCATCAGGTGAATTTTTATAAATAGGCAAACGCTCAAAAGTTGAACTAAAAATCGCTTGGGTTCGCACATTATCCAAACCCAAATGATCCCGCAACACCGTGCTATACACTTGACGATAATCATAATTAAACTTCAAGTCGCCGTTATTGTCTAAAAGTTTTAAGTTGGGATTCGCACCAATCAATCCCCCCCGTACCGTTTTACCAATAAAAAACATGGGGGCAGCCGTTCCATGGTCAGTACCCGCTGTGCCGTTTTGATTCACGCGCCGACCAAATTCCGAGAATGTCATGATATTAATTCGATCCGCTAAATTTTGATTATTCATGTCAACCTGAAAGGTTGAAACCGCTTCAGAAATCGTTTTCCATAAGTTTGCATGCTGGGTCAACTGATTCGCATGCGTATCAAACCCGCCAATATTTAATAAATAGACAGGCGTCTCCAATCCCCCCGAGATTAATTTGGAAACAATGCTAAACTGCCGACCCAAATTTGTGGTTGGATATGAAATGGTATTTTTCCCTTTGGTAGCTCCATCTCGTATTACTCCAGCATATTGGACTGAGGCCGCCGCAATCTGTTTCAAAAACCCAAGTTCATCCCCAGCTAAAGTCGCTGGAGGAATATCTGAATCCGAAGAAGTACCACTTACTAATTGATAAAACAAATTTGGATCTTCGAACACGGTACTGAAGCCACCTTGATCTGACTGAAACAAAAGCGATTCGACAGAACCTAATTGAATCGCCATAGGATGCTTAGCTAAAGCAATCGGGAAATCGGGGTAACGCGTCTTTAAATAACGACCAGCCCAGCCTTCATCCCAAAGCGTACCTGCATCTGAACCCGTATTCCAAATATCTGTCGCACGAAAATGCGAGCGATTGGGATTCGGATAACCAATGTTTTGAGCAATACACACTTGACCTTCGTCATACAATTTCTTTAAACCCACAGCCGATGGATGCAAATACATTCCCTGATCGAGCTTCAATGCGACATCCTTCTTGATGGAAATACTAGGACGAGCCGCATGGTATAAATCATCTTCTGCAGGAATAACCGTATTCAACCCATCATTTCCACCACCCAACTGTATTATGACAAGCACTCGCCCAGCTTCTGCATTACTTGCATAGGCTGCGGGTATTTGCCCAAAGGCTTTTCCGGTCACCGTACCTAAACCAATTCCCACACCACCTGATAAGATGGCCATTTGCTGTAAAAATGCTTTCCGATTTATTTGCTTTTTCATGCCTAATTCAGTTGATATTCAGGTAATCGCATTATGGCTTTCAACAATCGGACAATTCGGGCATCCGCCTGAGGTGTGTAAGTAGACCAGTTTGCAGCAATGGTCCCGTCCAATAACGTATTCAATAAAAACTGACGTTTCGATTCTGAGATCGGGAATAATACCAAAGAATCAATGACATCATTAACAAATAAGACTGCTTTTTCGCTGTTGGGAAAACTCCTTGCATATGCCAGCACATCTAATTTTCCCGTAACTGTGGTTCCATTAAAGCGCTTTCCAGTTAATAAGGAATCCGTAAAGCCCCCACGATAGGAATAAGTTGTTGAACTAATCCAATCACGCTGACCCGGCCAACCAGCAACATCAGGAGGTTGAAACAATTGCATTTGCATCAACTTAGCCATGTCATACAGGTTAACGATGTCTGGCGATTTTATTTGCAAGGCTTTCAATGAGCCAACCATCAATTCCTGGGGATCTTTGATATGCGTTGCTCGAAAATTCATTTGATAGAAATGATCCGATAAAAATATGAAACGCAACAATGGTTTCATTTCGAAATTATTCGATCGAAAAACAGTCGCCATTTGAGAGACAAAGGCCTCATCAGGTTTGTAATAAATGAAGGCCTTGTAAATTTTCCGACAAATAAATTCAGCACAGGCTTTTTGCTCAAAGATTAAATCAACTAACGTATCAACCTTAAATGCTGCCGTTTTACCGAAAATCGTCAAATTGGCCTCTTTATGCCATCGGTTGGGATCAAAAACAGCTGTTAGACCTTTTACTTGCCAACCTGAAAATACTTTAGCGGCTTGTTTAATATCATTTTCAGTGTAATTACCAATCCCAAGTGCAAAAAGCTCCATCACCTCGCGCGCATAATTTTCATTAGGTCCTGTTCCTCGGCTATTATTCCCGTCCAAATATATGAGCATGGTGGGATCACTACTAATTTCCTTCACCAACTGTTTAAAATTGCCAAAAGCAAATTTGCGAAACAATTGATTCTGCTGATACATGTATTGGGGATAATTCACTTTATCTCGTTCACAAGCGAAATGATTGTGCCAAAAAAGTACCATTTTTTCTCGCATAGTTAAGCCCTCGGAGAACATGCGATTATACCACCAATAAGTCAATTCCCGATACCAAGTTCCCGCATCACCCGAGTCTTGCTGGGCTTGTGCAGGAACTGTATTCACCCATGAATTTGGAGGGGAAGGCATAGGTGCATCGGCTAATATAGCACGATCAACGAGATCTTCGAGAGAACCATAGCCCATGGCTTGTTGAAATTGATCTTTGGAGAAACCAAAGAGCGTACGGGCCAACAAATGTTTGGCATTCGATGAGGTAAGCGAGGGCATTTTTATAGTAGAATATTGCCCTAAGGTAAATTGATTTTACCGATTATCAAAAAACTGATATTATTTATTCCTTAAATCGAATTTCTAGCGTGGTATCAGGTTTCGAATAGCGTGTCACGTGGACTTTCAAGCTTCCTGGCTCCTTTTTAATTCGCTGAGGAACAGCAACATGCTCAAAAAACAATGAATCAGCCCGATATAAATCCAATTTCTTTCGCTTACCCGCCTTTTCTACGACGACTAGGATGTAATGAATCTCACTTCGATCACTGGCATCCGCATACTTTTTACGCAATACGCCATCAATTTCTAAATCACGAACTTCTGATTCAGAATCATATACTTTCTCGGCCCAAAGTTGCGGCAGGAGCAATTGGCCTAACATCCCCAAGCCCACCAATAAAAAAAGGTATGTCGAAAAATTCTTCGAGCCACCTTGTCCAGTTGAACCACTGAACATATCGCCAAAAAGCGGCATCTTCAGTTTCTTCCGGGGTGCGCGACGCGGGGGAGTAGGATAATCAGCCATAGTAATTCAACATTAAGCTACAAAACAAATGAATTTAGAATTCAAATCCGTAAATTTTTTGGATTAATTGTCGGAACATAGCAAGGATAAAAATTCAAATTGGTAAATTGCAAATTAAATTATCACCAAGCCTAGGTAGGCCCTATTTTACCATGTTTTCAATACTAAGCAAAAGCATTACAAAAATATTTGGCACGAAGTCAGAACGTGACATCAAAGCAATCATGCCGATTGTGGAAAAGATCAAGGAGGAATATGCTCGTTTGCATGAGATTTCGGATGATGCACTTCGTGGAAAGTCTTACGAGTTCAAACAACGAATCCAGGAATTTTTAGCTGATATCGATGCACAAATTGTCGCTTTGCGCGAACAAGGAAATGCGACCGAGGATATCGATGAAAAGGAAACGTTCTTTCTCCAAATCGACAAATTAAATGAGGACCGTAACAAACAATTAGAAATTGTCTTGATGGAAATTCTTCCGGAGGCATTTGCAGTTGTCAAGGAAACAGCCCGTCGTTTGACTGAAAATAAGAAATTGGTCGTTACGGCTACCGTAGAAGATAAATTCATCGCTGCCAAAAAGGCGAATGTTGTGATTGAAGGCGACAAAGCGATTTGGCATAATCAATGGTTAGCCGCGGGAAATCAGATTACGTGGGACATGATCCACTACGACGTGCAGTTGATCGGGGGTATCGTTTTGCACCAGGGAAAGATTTCTGAAATGGGTACTGGGGAAGGAAAAACCTTGGTTTCTACCTTGCCTACGTATTTAAATGCCTTAGCTGGACGTGGCGTACACTTGGTAACCGTAAATGATTACCTAGCAAAACGTGACTCGGAATGGAATGCGCCATTATTTGAATTCCATGGCTTGAAGGTGGATTGTATCGACAAGCATGAGCCGAATACAGAGGAGCGTCGCCAAGCTTATTTGGCTGACATTACTTACGGCACAAATAATGAATTTGGTTTTGATTATTTGCGTGACAACATGGCGCGCAGTTTGGAAGATCAGGTTCAACGTCCGCATCATTTTGCGATGGTGGATGAGGTCGACTCCGTGTTAATCGATGATGCACGTACACCATTAATTATCTCAGGCCCTATTCCTAAGGGAGATGAGCAGGAGTTTGAAGCGTTCCAACCCCGTGTTCATAAATTAGTGGAAGCCCAAAAACAAATCGTTCAAAACTTCCTAGTTGAGGCCAAAAAAGAAATTGCAGCCGGTAATAAAAAAGAAGGGGGTCTTGCCTTATTCCGCGCTTATCGTGGATTACCTAAATCAAAACCATTGATTAAATTCTTGTCGGAAAACGGCATGAAGCAATTGATGCACGAAACGGAATCGATTTATTTGGCAGAGAACCAAAAATTGATGCCGCAGGCAGATGAACCTTTATTATTCACAATTGAAGAAAAGAATAATCAAGTCGAACTGACTGAACAAGGATTGGCATTCATGAGTGGAAACACCGAGAATCCCGACTTTTTCGTTTTGCCTCATTTGTCGATCGATTTAAATAAAATCGAAAAGAATAAAGACTTATCAGACGCAGAGCGTTTGGCACAAAAAGAGCAATTGATTACAGAATACAATGAAAAAGCGTCCCGTATTCATACAGTCAATCAATTATTAAAGGCCTACACTCTGTTCGAAAAAGATACCGAGTACATTTTAGTGGAAGGCAAGGTTAAGATTGTCGATGAGCAAACAGGGCGTGTCATGGAAGGCCGCAGGTATTCCGATGGATTACACCAGGCGATTGAAGCCAAAGAAGGTGTGAACGTGGAAGATGCATCACAAACCTATGCGACGATTACTTTGCAAAATTACTTCCGTATGTACCACAAATTAGGCGGTATGACGGGAACAGCGGAAACGGAAGCGGGTGAATTCTGGACGATTTACAAATTGGATGTGGTGTCGATTCCTACAAATCGTACCATCCAACGCAAAGACCACGAGGATAAAGTTTACCGTACGGTACGTGAGAAATACAATGCCGTAGCGGAAGAAATTCAAGAATTGGTGGCAGCCGGCCGACCGGTATTGGTAGGTACGACTTCGGTAGAAAACTCAGAATTATTGAGTCGATTATTGAATATCCGTAAGATTCAACACAATGTCTTGAATGCCAAACAACATGCAAGAGAAGCGGAGATTGTGGCAGAAGCGGGTCAATCAGGTAAGGTAACCATTGCGACCAACATGGCCGGTCGTGGAACGGATATTAAGTTGAGTCCAGAGTCGAAGGCAGCGGGTGGTTTGGCGATTATTGGTACAGAGCGTCATGAATCTCGTCGGGTTGACCGCCAGTTGCGCGGTCGGGCGGGACGCCAAGGGGATGTGGGTTCATCGCAGTTCTTTGTTTCCTTGGAAGATAACTTGATGCGCTTATTCGGTTCAGACCGTATCGCAAAAGTGATGGATCGTTTGGGCATGGAAGAAGGGGAAGTGATTCAACACTCGATGATTACGAATTCGATTGAGCGCGCGCAGAAGAAAGTAGAAGAAAACAACTTTGGTATACGTAAGCGTTTATTGGAATACGATGACGTAATGAATTACCAACGGAATGCGATTTATAAGCGTCGGCAAAATGCATTATTAGGCGAACGATTATCGCTGGACATCATCAACATCTTGTTTGATGTTTGTCAAGATATTACGACAAGCTACTCGAATTATGAGGAGCTTGAGCTGAAAGTTATTGAATTATTAGGCATGGAGCCTCCGTTTACGGCAGAAGAATTTAATCGATTAGCCGTGGATAAGCGCACGGAACAATTGTTCTTAGCGGCAGAATTACATTACAAGGCAAAGAATGAGACAATAGCCCAACAAGTTATTCAGGTAGCGGAAGAGGCGAAGCGCCAAGGATTCTCAGGTATCCAGGTGCCTATTTCGAATGGCCATATGGTGACAGGTGTTGTGGTGGATGCCGATAAGACATTGGCGACACAAGGAAAAGAAGTGATTTCGGAGATGGAGAAATTCATCACATTGACCTTGATCGACCAAGAGTGGAAGGAGCATTTGCGTGAAATGGATGACTTGAAGCAATCCGTTCAAAATGCGGTGTTTGAACAGAAAGACCCCTTATTGATATATAAGTTTGAGGCGGTGAATTTATTCCAACGTTTTGTGGCGCGTGTGAATTCGGATACGATTAGCTTCGTGATCAAAGCAGAAATTCCTGCGGCACAATCGACGAATCAAACGGCACCGAAAGCACCGAAAGAGAAGGCACCCAAATTGCAAATGAGCAAAGATGAGGCATTATCATCTTTATTGGGAGGATTAGCTGGCGCACAAGAGGAACCAGGCTACCATGATCCTTCGGCGGGTCAAGTGGAGCGCGTAGCACCACGTCAAGCTATCAAAATTGCGGATCGAAACCAACGCGTAACGGTTCAATACCAAGATGGAAGCATCAAGGAAAATGTGAAGTACAAGGCCGTGGAAGCTGATGTGGAAAGTGGGAAAGCGGTGGTGGTTGATTAAGAGTTAAGAACTAAGAGTTAAGAACTAAGAGTTAAGAACTAAGAGTTAAGAACTAAGAGTTAAGAACTAAGAGTTAAGAACTAAGAGTTAAGAACTAAGAGTTAA
>JACCDY011158565.1_pt1 | contig 46596 bp, 44 predicted proteins | sample 7446391 | NCBI WGS metagenome assembly JACCDY01 (sample SAMN15323451, study PRJNA562643) | freshwater metagenome | isolation source: river surface water | place: USA:Blue River Watershed | collected 2017-08-18
AGCCATCTCCCAGGATTGAAACTTACAGTTTCAGTACCCGTTGTCGCTATATCATTTCGATAAAACGTGCTCCCAACATGTTTTATTCATAATCTAGCTGGCAACAGCTTCAATCCTTGCTCCTGTTTCTCTTAAGAAAAACAGATACGCGGGAGATGGCTCAAATAAAAAAGCTCCCTGATGGGGAGTTTTTTATTTGAGCCATCTCCCAGGATTGAACTGGGGACCTTCGCCTTACCATGGCGACGCTCTACCAACTGAGCTAAGATGGCACTGCGTATGCAGTGGCACGTATCCTACCAAATTTTTTTGAAAGTTCCAACATACTGCCATCAAGACAGCGAGACAATATATGCTGAGCCACGAGTCGGACTCGAACCGACGACCTGACGCTTACGATGCGCCTGCTCTACCAACTGAGCTATCATGGCAAAATGTGTCCCCTATCCTAATACATTACACCCGCCTTTTCAATTTCTGCCCGATTAGATAGAACGTCATGGCACTACATGCGCCACCAAGGTTAAAGACAAAATCGAGCATGGTGTTGTCGTAGCCACCGACGCCATTCTGGACCGTGAGCGAGATACCGAACTCCATAATCTCATTAAGTGCGCTTACGCCTACCGAAATAAGTACCGCTGCTAAGGCAACACCCCAGGTTCTCCTGACGATCCCGAAACTATTGCGCAGTACGTGATACGCCATTAGCGCCACCAAACCGTACAGATAGCCGTGTACGACTTGGTCGTACTTGAGAATGTAGAAATCGCCACCCCAGTCGAGTAGCGGGTATATACGGTGAGCAAAGAGGACATGATCACCAATCACTACTGCGCCACCAAGCACGTGCATCAATCCCCAGAGTGAAAAGGCCCAAAGTATCCAATACGGAAACTGGGTGGTCTTTAGTGTTCCAAATACTCCAGCGAGTAGTATCGCAATAACGAGGATGTAAATCACAAATTCGCTATTGAGCTCGCGCAGGAAGTAGAGGCCGCCGAGCGCGAGGTAGAGGAAATTGAACGCAAGAATGAGGTAGTGCGATTTGGTAAGCATAGTCTTTACTCTACTATCTCAACCGGAGCAACTGCAGGATTTACAGACATAGGTATACTCGGTACCGCCTTCTTCTTAAGGGACACGATTGGGGTTTTTGGCTTTACAGAGTCACTTTTTGTAATAATAATTTGGTGAACGGAATTCAGGATGTCCTGCTCATTAAATGACAGACCCGTTTTGGTTTTCAAAATACGTTTCAAGAAATGTATCACCTCAATCGAATACAGATTTTTGGCTAAGTTACTCGGTTCTAACGCATCAAAACGATGCCAATAGTCATTCAGACTGTTCTTGAGGACATTTTTTTTCGTCAATAAGATGAGGAGCTGGCAGGCGTTCTTAAAATCCGCCGCATCAGCAAGGTTAAACTTGAAGACTTGTTTTGTTGCAATTGGTTTTGCAAAAATCATTCTATATACTTCAATTTGCCAGCCATTAGTGAGAATGATCCAATCGATACCTTCATTTGCAGCATACGCCATGCTCTGTCGTAGATGTTTTTCTGACAAATCTAGCTGTACTGCCTTAACTTCAACCACAAAGTGTTTCTTTCGTGCTAACTGAATGACGTAGTCAGCATACTCACCTCGAATTTGGTATTCAGTCTTTATCTCCTCTAATTCCGTATACCCGAGCACTTCGGTGAGCAGACTATTCACCATAATACGTGTCGCTGACTCATCAAGGTCACCGTATCTTTTTTGTAGGTAACGCTTCTTATATTCCTTTAATTTAGCTGTAAATTGTGTAACTTGGCTTTGTGTGGGGATTGACATAGATATTTACTAGAAAATATACCACTAGCATACCATGAGCAATTTTTAGTTAGATACGCAAGCAAAGTAGTTTGTAGACGGGACTTTCCCCTTACAGGGGCAGTACACCTTTTGGGTACATTCTCCTTGCAGTCGAATCTACCTCAAAAGGTCTTCAAGTCCCTTGCAACAGTCTCCCAGACTGTTGCACTACCGCGCAGTTACACAAAAAGCACCCATGAGGGTGCTTTTTGTGTAACTGCGCGGTAGACGGGACTTGAACCCGCAACCTCCCGCGTGACAGGCGGGTGCTCTAACCAGTTGAGCTACCACCGCAAGTGAGAAGCAAAATGGAAGTTTACTTACATTTTCTTCGAACGCAGCGGGGGAAAGCTTTGCTTCCCACCGCAGTAATTTGTCCCGCAGTTACGGACAAAATTAACCTGCGTGGCAAGAGTATATACATTTTTACCCAAAAGGGCAAGCTCTGTATAGCTTAAATATAACTAGCTCCTGTTGCTAAAAACATCCAAAAAACGGTACACCATTTGTGTGGCCCAGACCAAAAAGCTGGCAAAGCCGATAACAAAGAATGTCGGCATCAGTTTAAACCATTCTGGATCCTGGTCAGGCCCAAACCAAAGCGCCATGAGCACCGTACCGGCACACAACAGCATGAACGTAATGAAGAGCCGGAGTGATATCTTTTCGATCATACCGTTTTATAACTAGATTGAAGCAGCAATTAGTTACAGAACGCGCAGACAGCCAGCTCTGTCGACATATTAATGACCAAAAAACTCAAATGCTTGTGTCGATGGGTAGAGTCGAACTACCGTCTAGGGTTTATGAGTCCCTCGTTCTAACCGTTGAACTACACCGACAAGTGAGCAACAAGGCGGTTAGCCTTGGGCTTTGTCCGAAAAAGTAATTTAGAAAGCTCACTTTCATAAATTACTTTTTCGGACAAAGCTAAGATGTTGCTAGACATCTTTTGTGAATGCCGTCGATGCAAGCTTTGCTTACAGTGACAGACATTTTTTACGAACGCCGGCGGCGCAAGCTCTACTTACTACAACCGTCTCACCTTACGTTCAGTGCCCCACAGACTACTATAAAAAGGCAACTATTTCAATCACATTGCGCCTCACACCGCCGGGCAGATTTTTGCCTCTGCCCGTTCGATATCTTCCGGATAGCCGATCGCGAGCCAGAGTTGCTCTTCAACGACCGCGATCGGGTACTGCTCCTTGTAGCGCATGATGATTTCCGGCATGAAGTACTCGTTATTGATCGGGGCCTCGGGGGGGAAATCGAACACGTGTTGGTCAAGCACCATCGGCCCAGTAGCCACGAGGTTCGACGATGGCGCAGCTGGTTTCTCTACCATCTCTGCAATGGTGCCATCAGGATTGCGCACGATCACGCCGAAACGCTCCGGTGCATCGCTTGTCGTTGCTAAAATCGAACGGCTATAGGAAACGGCGCGTGCGAGATCATCCTTGCCGTGAATATCGTCAGCGAACATGAAGAGGAAGCGCCCCGTAATGAAATCTTTGGCGAGCCAGAGCGCGGTCGCTGGGCCATTGATCTCGGTTTGTTCGACGTACGTCACGGGGCGACCATGGAAGGTGTCGCCACAGTAGGAGCGAATCATGTCACCACGATAGCCAACTACCATGATGATCTCCTTAATAGCGCTTGGAAACGCCGCTACAATATGGTCGATAAGCGGCTTGCCGCACACCCTGACAAGTGGTTTTGGACATTCATCGGTCAGTGGACGAAGCCGCGACCCCTTTCCGGCCGCCAAAATAACGCATTGCATATTGCGCAATTATACTATGGTGCATTTGTTTTAGTTACCAATTTGCAATTTTTGCTAAAGTATCGTAAAGTGATGCAGCTCGAATTTTCTTGTTTTATAGATTCGAACAATGATTGAGTGTGTAACGTTCCCCTAGCAAAGGTACATTGTGTACATAATCATATACAGCGGGGTAGAGGAGAGGTACCTCGGGAGGCTCATAGGAAAACTGTGACCCATTGCAGAAATGCAGTGTGGAAAAATCTTCGAAATTGCTGGAAAACCGTTAGAGCTTTGCTTGCCACAACGTAATCCGAAAGGGTATCCGTGACGGCTTCAAAAAAGCAAAGATTCGGCAATCGGCAGCCAAGCCAAGTCGTAGTCTGACTCGGAAGGTTCAGAGACTATAATGAAGAGTTCCGACTAGCTAGTTACGCTAAAGGAACGTGGGATAGTCCATGCACGTACGAAAGTTCGTGAAGCACAGAACCTCCAGACCCCGGTTCGATTCCGGGCCCCGCAACAAGTACAGAAAAACGCACCCTTACAGGGTGCGTTTTTCTGTTGCTTTTGCGTGGGTCCGGAATCGAACAGGCGCAGCGATGCTTTAGCGAGCGAGCCGTGGTCAATGGTACTTACGTTTTGAGGAAGTATGACGAAAAACCTTAGTGACCAGTGACCGATTCCGGATCCACGAGATTTGAAACTACTTCATGCTCATTCAATGCCAAAACCACACATCGCCTCCCCTTACTAGATTGTCGCCGGCTGCAATCCGCGTATACTAGCGCGCAATTCACGAACACGGTATGGACATAAGTAAATTACTACTATGGGGCGTCGCTGGCTTCATCCTCCTCGATCTCTGGAGCGGCAGTGAGCCTGTGCGGCACGTTACTGCCAGCGACGCCGAGGTTGCAACGACAGAAGTTGCACCAGCCTCTGAACTTTCACTGCCACCCTACCCCGAACTGAGTACGGTCACATACGAAGATGAATACGAGGACGACAATTATGAAGTTGAATCGAATTTGGGTCGTGAAGGCATCTATGAATCGTACGCGACCTACGAATACGTTCGCCCGCGCGACATGGGCACGGAGAACACCTACACGTTCCGCGTCGAGGGTGAAGACCGCTACGGCGATACGGTCCGCGGCATGGTCAACACGCGCGGTACCTACGGCAGCGGGTATGTACGTACGAGAAACGGCGAGCACCTTTGGATCGAAACGGAGTGGACCGACGACGGTGTACTCCTTGGGTACAACAAAGACGGCACCTGTTACGAACTAGAAACGGACGAGGTTAGATAACGCTGAGTTCTCGTAAAGTACGTTCGTACTTAACGGTTGCTTCACGCGCCGCACTCTGCGTGAGCACAAAATCACTTCCCTCGTGTGCGATCCGGTTACGAATGCGGTGTGCATCCCAGGCATCTTGGAGACTCGAAAGTTGCGTCGGTGTAATGCTCTTCAATTGATCACCGATCGATAGGCCAGCGTACCCTCGAGCCTGTAGGGCTTCGCCGAGCATAATGTCTGCTTCAATGATCGCCAGCTTCCAATCATTTGGCCGCTCTCCGCTAACGTGACGCAACACTTCAGCCCAGCGTTCATTGTGCCCTTTTGGTCCATGTGCCTCTTGCCAGGCTAACTCGGCTAAATTGAGCCGTTCACTCTCAAGCGCGAGGTACTCATTGATGCGGAGGTAGGAGTAGACGATACCGATGATGAATAGGAATGAAACCAGGAACGCGATAATTGAAAAGATATCCCAAGCGGTAGTCAGAAAATGCCAGACACCGTCAGTAGTAATACCTAGACCAAGAACACGCTCCAAGAAATACTGGATAAGCCCGAGGAGATCAACCCCGTATTCGTTATACAAAACATCATTATCGTCTGGTTGCATGGTTATTGTGCCACGAGCAGTCACTAGCGAGCACGATCGTAGACTGCTTTGCCAAAATCAAAGAGCCGCGCGTCACCACCGTGTGGTGCTATATATTGTACCCCAACCGGAAGCGTAATGCCGTCACGATCGACGGTTCCGCCGGGGAAAGAAATAGCCGGGACACCGGTTAAGTTCACCGGAACGGTGAAAATATCTTGCTTGTACACCGAAACGGGGTCAGAAAATTCACCGAACTTGAAGGCAGGCGTCGGCGCAGCGGGTGTCAGCACGAGGTCGACAGTTTTAAATACAGCATTAAGCTCAGCCCGCATGAGGTCACGTGCAGCTTCAGCCTTGCCGTAGTAGGCATCGTAGTACCCAGCCGAGAGTACGTAGGTACCCAGAAGTATGCGACGCTTCACTTCCGGACCAAAACCAGCGCCGCGGCTATTTTCATACACACCGAGAAGATCGGTGCCTGGTAGCGAGAGCCCATAGCGCATGCCATCAAAGCGCGCTAAGTTTGAAGAGACCTCTGCCGGCATCGACACATAGTACGCTGCTAAGCCTTTTTCAAAGAGCGGTAAGGCAATATCAACAACCCTATGTCCGGCTGCCTTGAGTTTTGCAATATGTGCTTCAAATACGACCATAACATCAGCATCAACGCCGTGACCGAGGAAATCTCGCGGGACCCCGATAGTGTAGGTTTCTTTACATGACACACGTGGATACGTTGTCGCATCAATCGTCGTACTATCGAGCGGGTCTTTGCCAGCGAGTACGCTATGGACGAGCTCAGCATCAGCGACTGAATTGGCTAATGGTCCGGCTTGGTCTAGACTTGAACCCATAGCAATAAGTCCGTAGCGTGACACTGCCCCGTAGGTTGGCTTAAAGCCAACTAACCCGCAGTAACTGGCTGGCTGGCGAATCGAGCCACCGGTATCGGTACCGATCGCGACCAGTACTGCGCCCATCGCAACCGCGGCGGCCGAGCCTCCAGAGGAACCTCCTGGTACGCGGGTTTGGTCTAACGGGTTCTTCGTCGGACCAAAAGCAGAGTTCTCAGTAGAGCCACCCATGGCGAACTCATCGAGGTTCGTATCGCCCACAATGATGGCCCCAGCTGCTTTGAGCCGCGTCACAATAGTGGCATCGTACGTTGCGGTGTAGTTCTCTAAGATCTTCGAGGCGGCAGTGGCAGGTTTCCCCTTCACCATGATGTTGTTCTTGACCGCGATCGGAATACCCGTAAGCGGCGGCGTCGCCGCTTTGTCACGCGCTATCGCTTCAGTTGCATGAGTTGCCGCGTCGCGAGCATCTTCGTACACGTGCAAGAATGCGTGAATCGTTGGATCTTTTTCTGCAATAGTCTTGAGCGCAGCCTCTACAGCAGCCGTCGGGGTAGTTGTACCGGCCAGAAATTGTTCTCGCAGTTCATGTACTGTCATAGCCCTAGTCGTTACTGAGTATCTTTTTAACCACCAACATATTCCGCTCGGTGGCAGGTGCTTCCGCCAATAACGCAGCTGTGTAGACACTAGGCGCATTGGTGACCTCGTCGCTACGAAATACATTGTGCACAGCACCCGGTGCCTTAACAGGTGCTGAAGCAATCTCATTGACGACGCTCACGTAGTCCAAGACTGCGGTAATATCGCGCTTGAGGTCATCGATCTCCTCGTCACGGATCTTGATACGCGCCAAGCGCCCGAGATGTAAAATATCCGCCTTTTCCATACCGGCTATACTAGCACAGGTAGAGACGGTGCCAAACTGCTAGCTAATCAGCTTTAAAAAATCCGCCTCGCTGAGTTGCGGCACACCAAGTTGAGCGGCTGCATTGGCCTTGCTGCCGGCATCGGCACCCACGACAACGTAATCAGTTTTTTTAGACACTGAACTCGCCACTTTCGCTCCGTGCTTACGAGCCAGATCCTTCGCCTCGTCACGTCCGAGCGTCGGCAGGGTTCCCGTAAACACTACTGTTTTGCCCGTGAGCTCTCCACGCGCTACCGTCGTCGCCTCTTTGATCGTTAGGTGGGCTAGGAGCGCATCGAGGAGTGCATTGTTTGCACTTCTCCGCAGCCATGTCACCAGTGATGCTGCCACGACCTCACCGACGCCATAGACGGCAGCCACGTCGTGCTCGCTCGCTTTCCGTAGATTTTGCAGCGAGCCAAAATGTTCGGCAATGAGACGGGCGGTTTCTTCCCCCACTTGCGGAATTGAAAGCGCAACCAAGAGACGTGCGAGGGGTACCGTACGTGCTGCCGCAATAGCGTCAATAACATTTTGAGCCGCTCGATCCTTGAAGCCCGGCAGGTCCCGTAGGTCACCGGCTTCGAGTGTAAACAGGTCTGCAGCAGTCGTAATTAAACCGTGTTCAAGGAGTAGGTCGATAATACGTGGGCCAACACCATCAATGTTGAGCGCGCCCTTGGATACAAAGTGGTACAGGCGCTGCTGGTGAAGGTGTTTGGAATCTAAAACGACGCAACGGTACGCGGCCTCACCTGGCACCCGTTCAATTTTGCCGTCACCGCCGCACCCCTCCACGTGGGTCGGAAAACGGTATGGTTTTGCCGTTCGGGGACGCAATTCATGGATGACCGAGATAATCTCAGGAATCACATCACCAGCTTTTTGGAGAATGATAGTGTCACCGACCCGAACATCGAGGCGAGCAATTTGATCTTCATTGTGGAGCGTCGCGCGCGAGACCGTCGAACCATCAATTAAGACAGGGCGGAGGTGCGCCACTGGCGTCACCACACCTGTGCGACCGACTTGCAGCTGGATATCTTCAACCACGGTCGTCGCCTGCTCGGCTGGAAATTTGAACGCAATGCCAAAACGCGGTGCCTTGGCTGTGTAGCCAAGGGCTTTTTGGTGCACTACTTCATTAACCTTGACGACGATGCCATCAACGCCATACGGCAGGTCATGCCGACGAGCTTTCCAGCTTTCGTAGAATGTAACGACGGCGTCAATCGTGTCCGCGACCACATAGTCGGGGTTTACACGGAAGCCAAGCTGCGCTAAAAGCTTGAGTTCAGCGGCCTGGGAGATAGGAGGAACAACCTTCGCCTGTCTCGGCGTCAACGTATCAATATCGTAGACGAACATAGCGAGCTTGCGGGCGGCTGCCACTCCCGCATCGAGCTGTCGCAGCGTGCCAGCGGCGGCATTGCGCGGATTAGCAAACAGGGGTTCATTGGCAGCTGCCCGCACAGCATTGATCCGGTCAAGTTCTTTCCCGGGCAGCCATACTTCACCGACACACGTAAGATCGATAACCTCTGTGAGCGTGTGTGGCACGTCAGCAATCGTTCGTACTGTATGGGTGACATCTTCACCGACGACCCCGTCGCCTCTGGTGGCAGCTCGAACGAGGCGGCCTGCCGTATAGGTTAGGACCACCTTGAGCCCATCAATTTTATGCTCAGCCACGTAGGTAAAGGTGGTTTCAGAGGGTGTCGTCCCTAGGAAGCGGTAGAGACGTTCCTCCCAATCACGGAGCTCCTTTGCTGTAAAAACATTGCTAAATGACCACTGGCGAACTACATGGGTCACCTTGGCAAAGGCCTCGCTCGCGCTGCCGCCCACCGCATTCACGACGCTTTCGGTATCATCCTCGGTGACCCCTGTCAGCAACGCCAACTCCCGCACGAGCGAGTCGTACGCTTCATCGCTGATCTCTGGCGCATCAAGCTCGTGGTACCGTTTTTGATGGTATGCCACTAGTTTTTTAAGCTCAGTAATACGCTTTTTTGCCTCTGCCGGTACCATAAGAATATGGCCCATCATAGCGTACTTTAGTCTAAAATTCAGCTGTCAATTCGCGCTGAACCGCGAACACGCTCGCTCCGTTAATGGTGGCACAGTCTAAGTTATGACCACGAGAGAGGGCGTAGGTACAAATATCACCTTGCTGACACGTTTTCGTCTGACCAGTACTTGAGAGCGTGTACGTTTGTTGCGCAGCAGTAGCATCGATCACGACCATATCGTACTCAATGCAAACTTGTTTCCCTGTAATTGAATCAACGGTCCAATCAGTTTGTCCCGAGAACAGCTGCTGCACTGTATTACCTGGTGCACTATCGGTAAAATTCATATTGACACCTAGGCAGTTGATCTGAAAGCTCGCACTATTCGTCTGGGACAGCGTCGGCTGTTGGTTTCGCGCATACTGCAAACAGTTCATGCCGGCGGCGGCAGTCTGGAAAGCAATTTCTGATTCGCGCGTCGTACTCCCTAAGGTGAGCTGCTTGATGGTGATGTCGAGCAGTGACAAACCGATCGCTAAAGCTACGCTCGAGACAATGAGCGATAGAATGAGGGCAAAACCAGCTTGCGAAGATTGCTTAATCATAGATTTTAAAGACGGCACCGTACAGCGTGACTGATTGCGTACCACCCTGGAACACATTGGTCGGCCAGGAAACGGTCGATTTGATCAACACGCCATCACCTGAAGCATCTTCGGCTAATTCAATAATGCGGGTATACTTGCTGACCGTGCCGCTCGTCGTATTATAGCGCGCTCGATTGGCCGAACTACTGTAGCGTAGCACGCACGAAGCTGAACCGCAGTTTACCGGGGTGCCGAGGTTGGAAAGGAAGCCAGTGCCGGAGACCGCATTCCCGACATCGAAGTTGCAACCAGCGTTGCCACCTTGACCGTCATCGGTAAAGCAGTTGTCGAGCTTGCTATCGGTAGCCCAGTTCCAATTATTGGCTAAATTACCGGACCGAATGGCGCTGATCATGTCATCATTGCGGATAGCCACGATCGCTTCTACCCCTTCTTGGGCCAGAAAGAGCGCAGTCGTCTGCTCGCGCGCGTAGTACGAACCCTGAATTCCCTTCACTGCAATGGTCATGGGGCCAACGAGCGCGAGGAGTAGAATAGACACCGCCACGAGGACTTCGACCAGTGAGTATCCGGTATTGGTAGGTAGGTGTTTCATACTATAGATCAAGTGCCTGCTGCGTTACGGTGGTTTGCAGTTCAAAAGCGGTAACATTTTGCGCGGTATCAATAACCTCTCCCTCGATGTAGATGGTGACCATGGGACTCACACTGTTTGCGCTCGTGTTATTGGTACCCGTTACCACAAAGTCGAGCGTTTTGATGGTCACGTCGGGGGCGGTCACGTCACTCCAGGAGCCGGCACCGCCGGTGCCTAAGTGTCGCTGGATCTTGGTGCCCTGCAGGCGGTACCCGATTCGGTTACTACCCGTACCGCTGGTGAGACTATTCCCCGACTCAGTGAACACAAAAGCGGTCGCCCCACCCGCACAGTCACGGGTCGTTATGTTGTTATTGTTAAAGATATTGTTTGGCAGACTACCTGAGTTGTTACAGTAGTAGTAAAAGCCGGTGCGAATGTCGCGTGCCATGGCATCGAGTACGAAAGAGGTGTTGTTGATGACCGACTGTACTGCTTGCGCCTTAGCGTTTGCATCCATGAGCACAATGAGAGTACCGACCGCCATGGTGACCACGACCGCAAAGATCGACATCGAGACCAGTACCTCGACCAGCGTAAAGCCGGCCGTCTGTGACGCTCTCCGTTTATCCGATTTCAGATAGTGGTGGGTGGTTCGCATACGCTCTATTGCACAGTAATTTGACCGCTCTGGTACACCTTGACCACGCGCGTGATCGTCGGATCATCGACTGACGCCAGCGTTATCTCGAGCCGTGTCTTTCTCGTATTGCCAAGATAAAGAATAGCATCAAAATTTGGCCGCTTGAACGCGATCGAAGCATTGCCCGACGTCGTACAAGCATTCGCCTGGTCACAGATCTGGCTAATGGTGAACCGTGGATCGATGCTGCTAACTGAACCAACTGCCTCACCACTATTGTAGCGGTACTGCGTACCGGGAGTGATGTCTTGGAAGAGCTGGTAGTTTAGTGTCGAGACACCCAGATCAATGTAGATGCCGTACGCCTGATTGAACGTTCCTGTTTGACCGCTGGCACTAATGCCGAACACCTGCGCCTGGCGAATGTCGAGCGCGAGCTCGTAGGCCTGCGACTTCAAGAGTACCGTGTAGTTGAACGAGGAATACTTGACGAGCGCCATGCCGGTCACGAGAAAGACGATCGCTAAGGTGATCATGAGCTCAACGAGAGAGAAGCCCCGGCTTCGATTCGGAGTGGTACGTGCTGTACAGCATAATAAAAACATAACTTACATGAACGTGCCGATGAGGCTAAGTACGTCTACGTGCCAAAGCGCAACCGTGAGGAACGAGAGGACGAGAAAGGGAGCAAACGGTACTTCGCTCTTCATTGTAATAGTAACGCCATACTTTGATAAGCGATGTTGTCCCCGCTTCAGAAGCCGCTGTAAAAGTAAGAGCAGCACGCTGACTCCGGCACCGATCCAAAATGAAAGTATGATAAAGGAAAATGTCGCCCACGGCCCGAGCACAAATGCGAGTGGCAGTGCTAACTTGGCATCGCCGAGACCGATCCAGCGACCAGAAGACAAAAACCAGAGTCCGCCGTAGAACGCAAATGCGCCGAGTGCGGCCATCGCATGTTCAAAGATGATCGCTCCAAACCAGAGCCACTGGTAGGTTGCAGCAAAGATGAGTAGTGCTAGACCGAGCACGGCTACCACGAGCTCATTTGGGATAATGAGGTGGTAGAGGTCGTAAACGACGATAACCACCAGTACTCCTGCGAGCGCGAACCACAGGAGGAGTGGCCAGCCGAGAGGTACGAACGAAAAGACGAGCACGAAGAGCCCCATAGTGAGCAGCTCGACGAGCACGTAGCGAAACGGGATGTACGAGCCGCAGGTACGGCAGCGGCCGCGAAGCGCCAGATAGGAGATCACGGGAAAGAGTTCAAACCAACGCAGTGGTGCCCCACATGAGAGGCAGTGTGACGAGCCCGAGAGCGAGCGACCGGTGTGCAGTCGATAAATGTAGACATTTAGAAAACTGCCGATGATGAGGCCAAACAAGCCGACAAGCAGGTACTGGTACCAGAGCGGCAAGAGCGCAAGGATTTCCATACGCTCCATTGTACCCTACTACTTCTCGGTAATCGGGTGTTAGTGCACGGTCGGCCAGGTGCACTAAGAGCACGTCGTTCCGCCAGAAGCGAGGGTGGTCGTAGCGTCGAGGAGGCCGGCGTTGCTCGCGTGCTCAACGCACCAGTAGTCTAGGCCGCTCCCGACACCCACTTGGTTCTGCTCAACGAGCGGAACGGCGGCGGCCCAGCCCATTGTACTGTCTTCACACTCGTATGCCGTCGCTGAATTCGCGCTCCGCGCCGCAGCAGTACTAAGAAACTGAATCACCCGCGCGTCATCGCAGACGGTACTGTAATCACCCGCGTTGTCGGCAATGATCTCCGCCTCGGCGTTTAGGGAGCCTAAGTTTGACTTCACGAACGCATCGACCGCCTTATCGCGCGCGTTGTTGACGCGCGGCAAGACTACGGCAGTCAAAATGCCGATAATGGTAATAACGAGGAGGAGCTCAATGAGCGTAAAGCCCTTGTTTGTCAGCATACTCCTATAGTACCGCACGCAGAACCACATATGTATGGAGCAGGAGTGGAATACTTGCTTGCAGACAGCAAAAAACTCCCAGAGGGAGCTTTTTGCTGTCTGCAATCAGACTATGATTAACTAGCAGCTTGTTGCAGCAGCACCTTTAGAGGCTGCATTTTCCACTGCAGTACCAGTACTGTCTACACAGTAGAAGTCACCGCTGTTGAGCTGCTTTTCAGCAGCCCAAGCACCGGCAGCATCGTCGCAGTCAACAGCGCCTGCACCACCACCCGCTGCACCAGCAGCCGCTACGAGATCAGCAATACCACCTGGCGTAGCAGTTTGCGAAGCGGCACAAACACCAGCATAGCTTCGGCTGTTGTCATCATAATAGAGCTCAGACTGGGCGCGAGCGTTGTTCAAGCTCGACTTGATCGCTGCGTCCTCACCTTTGTCTCGGGCCGTGTTGAGCGACGCCAACACTACTGAAGCCAAGATACCAATGATAGCGATCACGACGAGGAGTTCAATGAGGGTAAAACCTCGCTGTAAGTTCATCTTCATAATTATTTATTGTATATATAATCTAAATAAGTGAAGTACTTTCAGTCACCAGCTGAATGGCTCAAAGTACCTCGTTCCCCACGTTGTGTGGATATACGTATTATACGACCTGCTGAATTTTACAGGAGCGACGGTGTGGACAAAAACGGCTTCGCGGCTGCTCTACTAGAATGATACGAGAGATCTGAGATCTATCTACGTCGGCCGGATTCTAGAGTGCATACGTGGCGCACAAGCAAAAGAACATGAGGCGCCCTCGCTGTCCTGAAGGATTGATTTTGAGGCAGAGACGAGGCATACCAGAAAAATGGTACGAACTGTACTTGCTGTACGGCGTTAAAATATTTTGCGCCATGTAACAAATCAGGTGTCCAGTACTTTAAAAGCTCAATTTTGCTGCAGGTACGAGGCGCGCAAGGAAAATATCTGGAGTCGTACATGGATGTACGGTGAGAGATATTTTTCGTCGCGCAACGACGTAGATGCAACAAAATTGAGCTTTTAAATGGAGCTGGTGAGGTTGTAAATAGGCATCAGTACTGAAGCGAGGAGTACACCAACGCCGAGACCGAGCGCAACGATCATCACGGGTTCGATGAGGCCGATCAAGGTGTCCACCGCGTTCTCTACCTCCCGACGGTAGACCACCGAGAGCGTGGTGAGGATCTGCCCGAGGTTACCCGTTTCCTCACCCACCTTAGCCATTTGCGACAGCACGCCAGGGATTTCAGGGTACTCAGCAATGGTGTCTGCAAACGAGCGGCCGCCCTTCACCTCGGCGAGGGTAAACTCGAGGATCTCCTTATAGACCGCGTTGTCGACGACGTCAGCAGTCACCTCAATTGCTTGCACCATTGAGATACCGCTCGAGATCATAGTAGAAAGGTTATCGCAGATGCGCGTCAAGTAGAGCTTCTGGTAGAGATCACCGAGGTACGGGATCGATAGCTTGATCTCATCGATCGTACGGAGCCCGACTGCCGTCTGCATGAATCGCCAGAGAAAGAATCCGCCAGCAGCTGCAACGACCAGAATAATGCCAATGTAGTCGGTCATGAACGACGAGAGACCGATCACAATGCGGGTGTAGATGGGCAGCTCTTGGCCTGAACTCGTCAAAATTTGGGCGATGCGCGGGATCACGAGCGTCAGCATGAGCCCCATTACCAGAAAGAACGTACCAATCACGAACGCTGGGTACATCATGGCGTTGCGCGCCTTCGTGACCACTTGGTACTGGCGGTCGAGGTAGTCAGCGAGGTACATGAACGATTTATCGAGCGAACCCGTCTCCTCACCGGAACGCACCATGTTGACGTAAAACGCGCTGAAGATGTCTGGGTGGGCCGCCAGCGCACGGGAAATGGAGCTACCGGACTGTAGGTCATCAGCCACCTTGCCGAGCATGTTCTGGAGCTGTGGATTTTCAGCTTCGGTAGCAAGAAGGCGGAACACGCGTAGTGCCGACACCTGCGCTTCAAACAGGGTCGCGATCTGTCGTGAGAGAATAACCACCTCCTTGTTGCTAATGCGCTTGAACCAGTTGAACTCAATGTCGAGGATAGAGGTACTCTTTTCGAGCGGATCGATCGAAATAATGGTGTACCCCTGCTTTTGGACCGTGACAATTGCCGCATCAATGTTGGCCGCCTCTACCGTCCCCTCGCGTGAAGCGTTGCGCTGGTCGATCGCTTTGTATTGAAATAACATACGCTACATGAGGCGCTCGAGGCCCTTTGGGTTAATTGAGTAAGCGAATGCGTTTTCGACGGTGATCTCACCACGCTTGACGAGCTCAGCGAGACTGCGGTTCATGTCGATCATGCCCTGCTCCAGACCAGTCTCAATGACCGTTTGGATCTCGTGGGTTCGTCGCTCACGGATCAAGTTGGCCACGGCGCTGTTGTTGATGAGAAGTTCGTACGCAGGAATGAGGCCGCCTGAAATGCGCGGAATAAGGCGCTGTGAGAAAATACCGGCCAGCGATGATGAGAGCTGTACGCGAATCTGGTCTTGCTGACCAGCCGGAAACGAGTCAATGATGCGGTCGATCGTTTGCGCAGCGTTGTTGGTGTGGAGGGTCGAGAGTACCAAGTGCCCCGTTTCGGCGGCCGTTACCGCCGTACTGATGGTGGTTGCATTGCGCATCTCACCGACGAGGATAACATCGACGTCTTGGCGAAATGCAGAGTTGAGTGCGCGCTCAAACGAATTGGAGTCCACGCCGATCTCGCGCTGGTCGATGAGTGATTTCTTAGGCTCGTAAATGTACTCGATCGGATCCTCGATCGTCACAATGTGTTCAGCACGGTTTTCGTTAATGTACTCAACGATGCTCGCGAGCGTGGTTGACTTACCCTGACCGACCGGACCGACGCAGAGAAAAAAGCCTTGCGTGCGCTGCGCGAAACTTTCCAAGATTGGCGGTAGTGCAAGATCCTGGAACGTGCGGATCTTGTTCGGGATCAAACGCAGCGCCACGGACATTGAGCCATTTTGGTAGAACGCGTTGCCGCGAAAACGAACGCCGTCAGCGTGGCCATAGGAAAAATCCATCTCGAGCTCTTTCAGGTACTCTTCGTACTTCACTTTACTCATGAGAACTCGCGCAAACCCTTCGACGTCTTGGTCGGTCAAGATTGGCAGACGGACGAGCGGAATCAGCGAGCCGGTCACCCGGACGATTGGGTGCGAGCCAACAGAAAAGTGCAGATCTGAACCATTCTCAGAGATGACAATGTCCATCAGATCCTTGAGTTCTTTTTTGTAATCCACCGCTGCCATAGGTAAAAAATTAACTGCTTACAACTTTATGCACCGCATCGACCACTTCGCTCGGAATCAGCTGGGCTTTGACGATGTAACTATGTGCACCGAGTGACCGTGCAGCTGCCATATCAGCCGGTTCGCTCTGATTGGAAAGAACGATATACTTGGCGGTCGGATTCAACTTCTCGGTTTTGATCGCTTCAAGTAACTCTAAACCGGTCATGCCCGGCATGATCATGTCCAATAAAATTACGTCGTAGCTGTTTTCGCGCAGCAGCGCGAGCGCAACCTTACCATCTTCAGCGGTCGCGATCTCGTCGCCCACCTGCGTAAACTTCGTCGCATACATATCACGCAAAAACGCGTCATCATCCACAAGTAGTATCTTCATAGGTTCATTATACGACACCAACCCGTGCCGCAGCCTGGTTATCGACAGGTTCGGCGATCGCCGACTCAATTTCTGCCACTGCCTGACCAGCTGGGATAATTTCGTCATCGCCACTGCCCGCACTGTTGCCAACCTCAGGTAGGACCGCCACGTCAGCTGGCGGCTCTGGCGGCGTGTCGCCGAGGTGCGTGTCATCCCCTACCTTGGTACCAAAGGCGCTCACCTCTTCATACGGAATGACGTGGTTGAGTGCCTTGATAATGGCATCCTCTTTCATGCTCATGAAACCGTTAGCACGGCCAATTTTGTACATGTCTTCTTCAGATCCGCCCTTGAGAATGAGCTCCTGAACCGCATCGGTAACCTCAAACGCCTCCATAACCGCAACGCGGCCCTTCGTGCCTGATGCACAGGCTGACGAGGGTACGGGGTGCATCATAGACTCGCTGGTTGGAATGCGACTGTGGTACTGTGCCGGAAGTGACGCAAACTCTCGATCGATCATCATTTTTATGGCACCCTTCGTCTGAATTTCTTCACCGGTCCCCGGACAGAGCCGGCGGGCGAGGCGCTGGGCGATCGCGAGCTTCAAGGTTGGAGCAATGAGGTACGGATCGACACCCATGTCGATGAGGCGCGGGATGACGCCGATGGCGTTATTGGTGTGGATGGTAGAGAGAACGAGGTGACCGGTAAGTGCCGCTTGGATCGCCAGCTGTGCTGTTTCTTTATCGCGAATCTCACCCACCATAATGATGTCGGGGTCTTGACGGAGTGCGCTGCGCAGACCAGTCGCAAAGGTATAGCCGATCTCTGGGTGAACCTGCGATTGACTCACATGCTCAATGTCGTACTCAACCGGATCCTCGAGTGAGAGCACGTTTTGGGTCAATCGATCGATCTCCGACAGCATGGCGTAGAGCGTCGTTGACTTACCTGAACCGGTCGGGCCAGAAATGAGGATGATGCCGTAGGGTTCTTTGACGACGCGCCGAATAATTTCTAGGTGGTACGGCGAAATACCAGTCTCTTCAAGCGAGCGGACGCCCTTATCGGTATCCAAGATACGCATCACTGCTTTTTCACCGTGATTGGTTGGCAGGATCGAAACACGGAAATCAATCCGGCGGCCATCGAACGTCGCCGAGAATCGACCGTCCTGTGGTTTACGTTTTTCATCAAGGCGCATTGAGGAAAGGATCTTGACGCGCGCAATGACTGCTGACTGCACGTTTTGAGGTAGCTCAAGACTCTTCTGAAGCAAGCCATCGACACGGAAGCGGACAACTACCTTAGTACCAGTTGGTTCGATGTGGATATCGGAAGCACGACCATCGACCGCATACCGAAGGATGGTGGCAACAATTTTAGTGACCGGCGCATCTTCTTTGAGGTGTTCAAGCTGCTCCTTAGCAGTCTGCTTTGAATCCTTTTGCCGCGCAGCAATCTCTTTATCGAGCTCAGATTTGAGCGAACCCAGCGCTTCATCTACCTCACCGGTGAGTGATTCATATACTGCCAGGGCTTTCTCGACATCAAGGTCGAGCAGGAAAACAAACTTGTGTGGCAGGTTGTGCTTGGTACTGATGAAGTTGAGCGCTTGGCGCATCTCCAGATTTTCTGGATTGCTGGTTCCGACGATAAGCACACCGTCTTCAAGTTGCAACGGAATGATCCGGTAGTATCGCGCTGATTCCTCGGGTACGTACGCGAGAACTTCCTGCCCGATCGATTCAAGGCTGGTTATGACGTACTCGGGTACCCCGTAGAGATCTGCAAGTGCCCGCCTAGTCACCTCAGGTGATACCCCAGCAGCAATGAGCGCCTGCTCGTATGATTGGCCAGCATCAACCGCACCGGTTACACCGGCAAACTGTTCAGTACTGACCACGCCAGCACTGACAAGATTCTGGAGCCAATCCATGGTTAGTTAGTCGTGAACGGGTTGATGCGCCCAACCGGTTCCGGCGAGATGGGTTCACTAAAATCGACCAGAGCGTCAAACCGAGGGTTAGAGAAGACGCTGTCATCGAGCGTGATACTCTTAAGGTCATTAAGACGGCGGAGAAACGTGCTCGACTCGGCAGCGATCTGATTGTTCGGCACACTGCCCTGGAGGTTGGAAGAGGAACGCTGTGTCATGAGGTAGTACCCAAGTGCTGCAATCAAGATGATGCCGAGGATCATGAGTAGATTTTGAACGCGTGATGACATAGACAGGGAATTATTCGCTGGTAGCTTCTTCAGTTTCCTCAATAAATTCCGGATCGACTAAGGCTGCATCATTAAATGCGTACGCACGGAGTGTCATGCCATAACCGCCCGTCGGCACGGCCGCTGAACTTACCGAGGTGTTGGCGGTTTGCGATTCAGTTCCGAATTGCAACCGAACTATTTCTAGGCCGTACTTGTTGCGCTCCAATGCTCCGAGCAGACGTTTCAGATCGCTGTATGGACCGGTTACCACCAAGCTGAAATCCTGGTAGGTAGTGTAGTCAGGAACGAACACTTCGGCTTCAGCGAGCACAACATCGGTGTCCCCTTCCTGGACCTCAGCTGCGGCCAGAGAAACGAGCTGCATGCCGTGCTGTCGAGTGATTGCTTCGATATCTGCCATCACTGCGATGGTATCAACCTGATCGGGCAGGAACATCTCGAGCGTATCGATATCAGAGCGCCGGAACTGGCTGACCTTACTAACGAGCGTCGCAAGCTTTTGATTCAGTTCACTAGCCTTACCGTGTGCATCAGTGTACTGAAATAGCTCATCTTGCAACGTTTTAATTTCGCCAAACGTTGGTTCAATGTAAGTAAAGATGATAGCAATACCAATGGCGAGTAGGGCAAATTGTGAAATGGAGCTGAAGTTCATAAGAAAAATATTACTCAGGTACTGATGGACTTAGTAGTGCATCAATGACAGCAGCGTTCTCGACGGCAGCTGGAGACGTGGTCGTCCCCTGCTCGTCAGCTGCAGTACTTGGCGTTGCCGCTGGCAGCGGTGTACCAACACTTGGAGCAATGGTAGTCGGATCGATCGATTTTGAAATAACAAAGGTGATAGTCTCTTCCGGTGCCGCAGTTGCGTCAGCTGCTTGAGCACCATAGGCAACACTCGCCATACTGGCACCCGATAAAACTGGGTTAGATGCTAACACCTGACGTTGGAAGAGCGTGCTATTGAAATCATCTGCCTGCGCATTGAGGGTCAGGCGTAGCTCACCGCTGATATCTTTTTCGTAGAGGAAACCAGCAAGATCGACACTGAGTAAGGTGGTCGACTCGATTGCGCGCAAGAGATTAGCAACTGATACCTGTTCGCTCAAGAGCCGGTCCGCTTCTTTCATCCGGAGGTTGAGTTGACTCACCATTTCTAAGTCGCTCTGCTTGAATCTGTCACGCTCCTCGTTGAGCGCAAGCTTGACTGCATCAAGGTCGTTTTGTACGGTAAATTTATAAAACCAAATACCCGCAGAGGCGAGCAACGTACCAACGAAAAAGACATAAATGAGGTACGTGATGAGGTACACCTTGCGAACCCGTCGCTTAGTAACAGCGCCTCGCACCGGCGACTTTGGAATGAACGATGACCCTTGAGAACTATCCATAGCAAAAGTATACCGCGGCACACAACTGTCTTGTTTTCTAAACTGTGGACAGTCAGACTAACAATTGCTAACTAGCGTAGGGACGAAGTGCCGCTCCGAGCGCAACGCTGAACGTAGGAGCGATCTCAGTCAACGTATCTTCGAGAAACGCCGGGTACGCAACTTTGTTGAACGCGTTTGCGCGCTCAACCGGTCGATCTAAGTGGTAGCTCACAAGGCTCTGAATATCTGGAAAAGATGCCACGCCACCCGTCAGCACCACGCGGGTGATCGGCGAGCCAAGCCGTACTTCGTACTGTGTCAACACGCGGCGGAACTCGAGGAGCGCTCGCTCAAAGGTGGCGGACATTGCTCTAGCGACGGCTGCGCCCGTCGCATCGCCGGCATTAAAGTTACGCTTGGCATTTTCGGCCTCTTCGAAAGAGACATTGAGAGCTGCGGCCACACGCTCAGTAACTTGTGCCCCACCCGCAAAGACGCGGTGGATCTTACGCACCATGCCCTCGTGCGCAATGTAGATCTTGCTGGTCTGTGCACCGAGATCGATAACGGCAACTGCGGTATCATCAGCTTTAGTGAGCGCCCGCAGCACACTGAACATTTCCACTTCAGTTGGCTGAGAACTAAGCTTGACTGCCTGGAGGAGGCTATTCATTTCACCGTATGATTCATTCTGAACAGCCGCAATTAGGGTCTCACGCACAGCGGCATTGGTTTCATTCGGCAGCGGTGGAAGTTCAGTCCAATCGAGCGACACTTCAGACAGCGGCACCGGCACGTACTTACGCGCTTCCACAGCCACTCGTGAGCTCAAGTCTTCCTCTGGTTTAGCGGTGATTCCGATCACCGTCACAAAACTTGATGCGAGTGGCAGCGCGAGGACACCCGCTTCACCGAGCACATTTGATTCTCGCATCACGTCAATGAGTGCCTCGGTGCGAGCTTGAGGCGTTAATTGCACCACATTGCCGAGCGGCAGTTTTGCGTATGGTCCGAGCTGTAATTCGCCATACGTCTTGAGGGCCAAGAGTGTCTCACGCTGCTCGAGCTCAACCACCTTGACCGAGGAAGCACCAAAATCGATACCGACGACGTGTTTCGGGGTAATAATGCCGCTTGGCTTGATACTCTTAAAGAGATTCTTAATGCCGAAAGCCATATGATTTGAGTGTATTGTAGCACTACGGTACCGTATACTGGTACCGTATGTGGCAGAGTTATAAACAGTTGCTCCACCTCATCTTTCCGCCCTCGGTCGATGAGCAGCTTCTCATGGCGACGAATCCCCAACACTTCCAAACGTTTCGTACCAGCACACAAACCGGCACAACCGTCTTACTCCCCTACCATGACCGAGCGGTGCGTGCGGCCATTCACCTGGCCAAGTTTCACCACCACGAGCTAGCTATTATGCGTCTTGGAAATGCGCTCGCGGCGTACTGTAAAGAACACAGGATCGATTTCGTCGTACCGATTCCCCTGAGCACCCGCCGCGAACGCACCCGGGGGTACAACCAAGTAGTCGAGATCCTCCGGGCGGCACAGAACATAGATCCCACGTTACGCTACAACCACCGGCTGCTCGTCCGTACTCGTCATACCATCCCCCAAACCGAACTCAGCCGCGAAGCACGCCGCAAAAACTTGATCAACGCTTTTGCGCTTGCAACCCAGCACGTGCCCGCGCACATCCATGAGCTCAGCGTCATGCTCCTCGACGACGTGGTCACAACCGGCAGTACCCTGAAAGCGGCGCGTGCGGCGCTCGCGCCGCTTAAACCGCAAGCCATTATTTGTGTCGCACTAGCAGGATAGTACAAGGGTCCGCCCGCCATTCTCGCAGCAAGCCGACGCGGCATTCTGGGCGGACTAGTAAAAAGAGGTTGCGAGGTTCCGTTTTAATTGTATGTTTTGATCGCTGTGTGGAGTAACTCAGGTCTGGGGTCAACCTTTTTATGTGGATTGAATATCCTATGTGGATCGAAAATTTCCTTGATTTCTGCAAAAATTCCAAGCATCTCTGCTGAAAACATCTTGTGAAGGTATGGCGTTCTGATCAGACCATCGTTATGCTCACCAGTTATCGAACCATGGTACATACCCACCAATGTGTAGACACGTTCGGACAGCTCATTGATAACTTTGGTAAAATCGGGTCGGGAAAAATTCATGAGCGGAATAATGTGAAAGTTGCCATCACCGACATGTCCTGCAACTGTATAGAGGAGCCTATACTCATCGAGAATAGCGTAGAGTTTCGGCAGGAATAGCGGCAGATCCTCCGGCCGGATCACGAAATCATCGATAAACGGGGCAGTGTGCATGTTGCGAACATTTTCACGCAGTAGCGAAAAACTTTCCCTACGAATGGTCCAGAACTTACTGGCTTCCGCTTGGTCATGGGTCACGTGGGAGGGCAGGTTGAACGACAGCAGTGACGCTTCAGCCGCCGCAGCCATTGATACGACTTCCGCGTCGGTCGCTGCACTGAATTCGGCCATTAGCACGAGCTTTGGCAACCCCCCGCGCAGTGCCAATTTGATTTCCGGCCAAAAATCGCGGAGCAATCGAAATGGATTAGCGCCGAGCCGCCAAAATAGCTTCGGAAAGACGCGCAGCATGACACGGAACGTTTTATCATCATATGATTCAAAACTTTCAGGGTGGTGCTGTAACACGGTGTTTACAATAGCGCCGAGCTGCGCAACGTGTCGAGGACGCAGAAAGAGCACAAGCATCCGACTCTTCGGTCGAGGTGGTACGAGCGCAAATGTGATCTCTGTAATCAAGCCAAGCGTACCTTGTGAACCAGTAAAAAGCTGTGTCATATCAAAGGTGTCTGTCGTTGCATCCCAGACGTTCCAGATGGCGTATCCAGCAGAATTCTTACTCACTCGCGGTCGCTCGTCATTGATGACCTGTTGGTGCGACAAAATAAGCGTCTCAACCCGACGGTATATTTCGCCTTCGTAGGACGACAGGGCTTTTTTGGCTTCGAGCTCAGGGCGCGTTAGCTTTCGAAACTCATACTCAATGCCATCCTGCAGCACAACCTTAACGGCCCGAACATAGCGCTCAGTTTTTCCAAAGGTCAGCGATTTCTCACCTGCGGAATTGTTTGCAACCATGCCGCCCACGGTGTTCAGCTCACGACTCGCAGTGTAACTCGGCATGATGACTCCATGTCTCAACGTTTCCACTTCAAAGTCACGGTAAAAAACTCCCGGCTGAGTTACTGCATGTGTTTCGTCAACGTGCTGAATACGATTAAAGTAGCGAAGAAAATCGACCACAATACTCGATGTTAAGGGACCACCCGACATATCCGTCCCGGCACTCCGCGCAGTCAAAGAGAGTTCGCCCCGCCGCGTGTGGACATAGTGAATCAGCGTTGATAAATCGGCAACCGTCTTAGGGTAGACCACCAACGATGGGCGTATCTTGAAGATGCTCGTGTCCTCGCTGTACTTCTCTAGGGTAGCAGAGGTGGTATCAACATCACCCGTGAAAGTCGGCGGAATGAGGATCTCTGATGATGACATAGCGCAAGTAATCGCTGAAACCTAGTGACTTTTATGGCTGTCCGTACTGAAGACACCGTCAAAAATATTTTTATCAGCCGGGCCGGTTACCTCGATCGTTCCCCACGCTCCCTTGTCGGCGCGCATGAGTGCATGGTCGACCAAGACATACGTGCCGGGATAATCAACGGTAAACTCAACAATGGTTGCCCCACCTGCCGGCACGTTAGTTGTCTGTACGTTCTTAAAAACAGCGCCGCCGATTGAAGCTTCGGGGTATACGGTGTCAAATATCTCACCGACTACATGGAATGACGAGCTATGCACAACCCCACCATTACCAACGTACATCCGAATGCGATCCCCTACCTCGGCTTTCATTTTCCCCTTCGCACCATCAGGCCGACCATTGAACGTGACATAGGTTGGCGTACTCTGTAGCATCTTCTTCGCGTCAAAGGCTTGAAGGCCGCGGCGGCCGATAGCACCGGTCGTAAATAACTCGCCTTGCATGACATAGAATTCCTTGTCGACTGCAGGCAAACCTTCTTTTGGCTCAACCAATATCATTCCGTACATGCCATGCGCCATGTGTACCGCCATATTTGGCACAGCACAGTGGTAGACGAAGAGTCCGGGATTCAGTGCTTTGAAGCGAAATTCTTTAGTCTCACCCGGAGCTACTATACTCACCACACCTCCGCCACCCGGCCCGGTAGCAGCATGAAAATCAACGTTATGGTGGTGCAAACTTGTCGCTGCGTTGGTTATGGTCACGATAACGATATCACCCTCCTGGACGCGGAACAAAGGACCGGGGACAGCATTATTAAATGTCCAGTAGTTAAAGGTGATACCGGGAGCAACCTCTGCCAATACTTCAGTTGTCTCAAGCTGTAGCGTACGAACAGCGCCACCATTGTCAGGGATGATCGTCTCATCCACTAACGAGAGGGTGGTACTCGAGGCAAGCTCAGATAGCGCTGCGAGGGCCGGAGCATTGGGTGAGAGGACGGTAATTGGTGCGGGCACAGCGTTTGGATCTTGCGCTATGTCTTTTATGACAGGAAATTGGTCAATGTGTCTAAAAAAAGTAACGACATTCTTAAGTGGCAACCCCGGTCCGCTGCCTGGACCATAGGTCTGTACATACACGGGATACTGTAGGGCATACAAACGTCCAACTGAAACCGACACGAACAGGCCAATGCCAATTATGAAGAAGATCATGGATATGCCCATCGGGACTGCGTGCAATCGCCAGACCAAACGTATGAAAAAAAATAGCGACGCAGTAATAGCCATGCCCAGGCCAAAGGCTTGGATCAGAGAGACCTTGAGAAAGCGAAATAAATCGATACCACCGAGTGCAAATACGCCGATCACTACAACGAGTGAGCCAATAATAAACATGAGTACCAACGCCCACGACAGGCGCTCAAGGCTGTGAAAATCATGAGATTTCATGTGAAGCATTATAGCAGCCAAACTCGCGGATACACTGAGCCGCAGTGTATACTGCAACTAAACAGAAACAATTGTGAGCTACTCAAGTTCAGTACAGCGTGGTAAAGTGCCGTCGGACATGCACTTGTCTTAACTTATGCCTGGAGACGTAGGTGCTCGTGTCATCCGATACTAAAACTTCGTGTGGGGACGATCAAAACTACTTTTTGAACTTTGGGTTCTATCACAGCATCTTCTAAAGCATTCGCTGGCGAAAATGCGCTGCCCAATACGGTAGTAATCTACTTTGGCTTTCTGGTAACGAGATACGCTCGCACCTTAATCCAAAGGTGGTAGTTACTTTGTGGTGTAGTTTTTGAAAACGCCGTACTGTGCTAAAATTACAGAAATGTTTGCATTTTTAAACGTAAAAAAGGCGAAGACTCTCATAAGTGCAACAATACTGACTGCTTTGGTCACTGGTTTTTTTTGTATCAGTCTTATTTATACTGCGCCAACCCATGCGGGGATGGCTGAAGTGCATGCCCATTCGCCACACACAGCTTCACTCAGTAACTGCTGTGATTTAAGAGCTAGTGACCACATGGAGCTGTGGAAGAGTACCCTTATTGGCATCCCACAAGGCTTCGAAGATTTGGTCCTATTAATAGTCTTTGCTGTTACTGTTTCCTTTGCGTTTACGGGTTTTCTTTCGATAGCTCGTTTTGACACTAGCCTTTTTTCAATCCGCTTCAGACAATACGCTCGAGAGCATCCGAATATATCCTTGTACAACCCGCTACGCCTCGCGTTCGCACGGGGCCTTCTCCATCCTAAGACCTTCTAACGTCTCATTCATGAAAGCGGGTGTTTTCGCACGCTGCTTTTTGACGTTATTATGTAATCAACTATCACATGAATGAATCGATCCACACATTCAAAATCAAAGGCATGCACTGTGCTTCATGTGCAAGCATTATTGAACGGACGCTCAAGAAATCAGGAGATGTCGCATCGGTTGAAGTGAACTACGGGACCGAGAAAGCCAAAGTTGCATTCAACTCCGCAAAAGTCACCGCTCACGACCTCTCTAAGCACATTGAGCCACTTGGCTACTCTCTCGAGATCCCGCAAACTGCTCACGAAATGGGCATGTCAGAAAATGAGCATGCGGCTCACCTCGGGCTAGGTCAAACGAAGAAGGAAAAACTTGCTGAGCTCGCAGATATGCGCACCAAGGTGCTTTCAGCACTACCTCTTGCTCTCTTCAGCATTATCGTCATGGGCTGGGATATCGGTGCTAAGTTTGGCGTCTTTGCCGAAATGTCTGAAACGCTCTATGAGTTCTTCCACCACTTGATGCCAATCTTCGCTACCTATGTGCTCTTCGTCGTTGGCAAGCCGTATCTCCTGGGGTTCTACCGTTTTCTTCGCTACGGCAAGGCGAACATGGATACGCTCATCGGTATCGGTACCTCAGTGGCGTTCCTGTACAGCTTCCTGATTGCCGCCTTCGAGGAGACGTTTGCGCCGTTTATCAACGTCCAAGATAGCTACTACGACGTCACCATCGTCGTTATTACCTTCATTGCGCTTGGAAAATATCTTGAAGCGCGCTCAAAGCTAAAGACCGGTGACGCCATTGAAGCATTGCTCAATCTGCAGGCGAAGACAGCGCTGGTGCTCCGCAATGGTGTTGAAACAGAAATACCAATTGATCAGGTGGTGCATGGCGACAGCATCGTCATAAAGCCAGGAGCAAAGATTCCGGTGGATGGTACCATCAGCGACGGCACATCGTTTATCGATGAATCAATGGTGACTGGTGAGCCAATTCCGGTTGAAAAATCGATTGGCGACACGGTTGTCGCTGGGACGCTCAATACCAATAGCACCTTCACCTTCGCCGCCACTAAAGTGGGTTCAGAGACGCTGCTGGCGAGTATCATCAGAATGGTTGAAGACGCACAAGGTAGCCGTGCACCGATTCAGGCACTCGCAGACAAAATATCGAGCGTGTTTGTACCTATAGTACTTGTCTTTGCGTTTCTCACGCTCGGAGCATGGCTTCTCATCGGTACCGAATACTTTGGCTTTGCGAAGGCACTATCATACGGGCTCACCTCATTTGTGGGTATCCTTGTGATTGCGTGCCCGTGTGCGCTTGGACTTGCTACACCAACGGCTATCATCGTGGGTGTTGGCAAAGGAGCTAAAGAAGGCATCTTAATCAAAGATGCGGCCACCCTTGAGAAACTATACAAAGTTGATACGGTCGTCGTTGACAAGACGGGCACCATCACCAAAGGAAAGCCAGAACTGGTTGGACTTACTAATCACACCTCACGTTCTGACAGTGAGATTATCTCACTCCTTGCTTCACTTGAACGAAAGTCCGAACACCCAATCGCACACGCCATAACTGAGTATGCAAAGACAGGAGGACATGCCGAGAAGTCGGTGCAGGACTTTGAAATCATCAAAGGCAAGGGGCTTAAAGGTACCATCGACGGAGCAGAATACTATGCAGGCAACCTCAGACTCATTGCCGATCTCAAACTGCCATTTGATGAGAAGAACCTTGTTGCAGAAACCTCACAAGGCAAGACACCGGTCATCCTCGCGACAAAGAGTGCAGTACTCGCTACCGTCTTTGTGGCTGATGCCATTAAACCAGAAGCGATTGAGGCAGTACGAAGCCTCCATAAGCTCGGTATCAAGGTAACGATGCTCACTGGAGATAATAAACAGACGGCTGAAGCAATCGCTAAAGAAGTCGGTATCGACACCGTTGTTGCTGAGGTGTTACCGCAAGAGAAACTGGTACACGTTAAAGGACTTCAAAATGAAGGTCACCGTGTTGCAATGGCGGGTGATGGCGTAAACGATGCCCCTGCACTCGCACAAGCTGATGTGGGTATTGCGATGGGAACGGGTACGGATGTGGCGATTGAAACGGCAGGTATCACCTTGCTCCATGGAGACATCTCTAAGCTCGTGAAAGCAGTTCGTCTCTCAAAGATGACAATGCGTGGCATCAAACAGAATCTCTTCTCCGCCTTCATCTACAACATCGTGGGGATTCCGCTCGCCGCAGGAATTTTCTTCCCGTTCTTCGGCTGGCTCCTCAGCCCAGTCTTTGCAGGGTTTGCCATGGCGATGTCGTCAATATCGGTTGTTTCAAATTCATTACGACTTAAAGCCAAGAAACTCTAGGTATGAAAACATACACACTCAATGTCAGTGGTATGCACTGCGCGTCATGCCCGATGCTCGTTGAGGGAGAGCTGGCTGATCTGCCGAACGTAACTAATGCCAAGGCATCGCTCAAGCATCATCACGTTGAAGTCACCGGTGACTTCGGCAACCAGACACTTGAACAGATAGCCGAGCAGCTCACCACAGTGACGAAACGGCACGGCTACACGCTGTCACCTGAAAGGCAGAAACATACTGCCAAGTGGCATGAATTTACAATTGCCATACCGTTGGCACTCGGTTTCATCGGGTTCTTCATTCTGCTTCAGAAGCTTGGTCTCGTGAATCTCGTTACCACCTCTGAAGTCTCGTACGGCACTGCATTCCTCATCGGCATGATCGCCTCAGTGTCTACCTGTATGGCAGTCGTAGGTGGCTTGGTACTTTCAATGTCCGCCAACTACGCTAAGGAGGGTGATAAGGTGCGACCTCAGGTTCTCTTCCATGTGGGCAGGCTCGCATCATTCTTCATACTGGGTGGTGCAATTGGTGCGCTTGGCTCAGCGTTACAACTGAGTATCCTCGGTACGGCGATCATGAGCGGTGTGGTTGCACTCGTGCTTCTCGTACTCGGTATCAACTTGCTCGACATCTTCCCGTGGGCCAAGAAACTACAACCAACCCTGCCCCGGTTTATCGGCAATCATGTACAAGGGTTAAAGCAGGTGAATCACACCCTCACGCCACTCCTCCTTGGTGTTGCAACCTTCTTCCTTCCGTGCGGATTCACTCAATCAATGCAAATCTATACCCTCACCACAGGGAGCTTTACCTCGGGTGCGCTCACGATGTTCGTCTACGCCCTTGGTACGCTTCCCGTTCTAGCGATTCTCTCGTTTAGTTCGCTCACCATTCATACGAAAGCACGGTCGAGCATCTTCTTTAAGACGGCGGGAATCGTGGTGATATTCTTCGGCCTCTTCAATCTGCACAACAGCCTTGTGGTCGCAGGCATTATTCCTTCATTGGTCAGTTTCTAGTATGAAAACACCAACCGTTATTGCAATCATCATCGGGAGTGCGTTCGTGCTCGGAGCACTTATCCTGACTCGAGGGAATACTCCTGCAACGGATTCGCCTCCCGTTAGTAATGTCACGATCGAAGATGGAAAACAAATCGTGACTATCTCCGCCAAAGGTGGGTACTCGCCACGTGTGACCGAAGCCCAGGCGGATATACCGACGATACTCCGAGTCGAGACACGAGGAACTTTCGACTGTTCTTCTGTCCTCGCAATTCCTTCAATGAACTACCAAGAGAACCTACCACCATCAGGTATTACTGAAGTGGAGATTCCGCCCCAGAAGGCAGGCAGTACCTTTGAGGGAATGTGTGGAATGGGTATGTATCGGTTTCTGATCGCCTTTAGGTAACATACCTTCTACTACAAAACAGCTCCTTGCTATTGGAGCTGTTTTGTATGCGTCTCGTGCTAGCACGACTTGGCGGAGAGTGAGGGATTCGAACCCTCGAGGGTTTTAACGCCCTGCCTCGTTAGCAGTGAGGTGCCTTCGGCCAGCTCAGCCAACTCTCCGTACCGTCTGCGGTGGCGTAAGGATACCAGAAAGTGCACAGATATTCAAAACTATCACCGACCCTGCTACTATAGGCACTGCACCACAAATACCATGAATAATTATCCGCTCTTTTACCGTATTCTCGCTAACAACTTACTCGCCCTCACGACCACCAACTTCGTGTGGTTTGCCCTTACCTTTTGGGCCATCCTTGAAACACGGTCGGTGATTGTTGCTTCGTTCATTGCCGGCACCTTCGCTGTCACTAACATGTTCGGCGCCATATTCTTTGGAACGATCGTCGATCACACGCAGCGGAAGACTGCTATGTTCATCTCGAGCTGCCTAACCCTCGTCGCGTTCTGCCTCGGTACGCTCCTCTTCTTCGCACTACCTGACGAGGCGTTTGCGAGTGCCCCCTCGCCGTACCTCTCGCTCCTTGTTGGCGTGCTCATGATTGGCACCGTCGCCGGCAATTTGCGAATGATCGCACTCTCCACCACAGTCACCATCCTCTTTTCAGAGGGTAAGGACAAGGCTAACGGCCTCATCGGTGCCATGCAGGGCATTTCTTTCTCGCTCACCTCAATGTTGAGCGGTATCACTATTGGCTTCTTTGGGTTCGGCGCGGCCCTCCTCATCGCAGCCGTCGCCACCACCGTTGCACTCCTCCACCTCGTCACCCTTCACCTCCCAACTATCTCCATTGCGCCCCATGCCGACACCGGAAAATCGCGCACCGACCTTTGCGGCACACTCGCCATCATCGCGAGTATCCCTGGCCTCGCAGCGCTGATCGCGTTTACCACGTTCAACAATTTCCTCGGCGGTATTTTCATGGCACTCATGGATATCTACGGCCTGTCACTCGTTTCAGTCGAAGTGTGGGGCACGCTCTGGGCCGTCTTGAGTCTCTCAATGATTGCTGGCAGCATCTACGTAACCAAGCGCGGTGTTGGATCACGGCCACTCCGCACGATTATGTTGGTCAATGCTATTTCATGGACGATGTGCCTCATTTTTCCGCTACAACCGTCAGTTATTTTTCTCGCGGCCGGTATGCTGTCATGGCTCTTCTTCTTTCCGATCGCCGAAGCCGCTGAGCAAACCGTCATTCAATCGGTCGTACCGCTCTCACGGCAAGGGCGCGTCGTCGGCTTTGGTCAGAGCATTGAGTCTGCGGTCACGCCGATCACCGCGTTCCTCATTGGCCCCATCGCACAGCTATGGTACATCCCGTTCATGACGACCGGAGCTGGTGTTACCCTTATCGGCAGCTGGTTCGGTACCGGCGAAGCGCGCGGAATCGCGCTCGTCTTTATCACCGCTGGCCTAGCTGGCTTCGTTATGACACTGCTCGCTTGGCAATCACGCTCGTACCATACCTTAAGTAGTCACTACGCTGATAGTACAGCGACATAAAGGACGGCCACCCTTTGGGCGGCCGTCCTACTGCTCGACAGAGCACAGTACCCTATTGCTTAATGACACTTGCCACAGCTTTCACCAAACCTGGTGTCATCACCGGCGGAATGATAAGGTCAGCGGTTGGTTTTTTTACTAAGCTCGAGATCTTCTTTGCTGCCGCAAGCTTCATGTCATCGGTAATTTTCGTCACCCCCCGGTCAAGCGCGCCCCGAAAGATCCCCGGGAACGCGAGTGAGTTATTGACCTGATTGGCGTAGTCAGAGCGACCAGTTGCTACCACAGCTGCGCCAGCGCGCTTCGCGTCATCCGGCATGATCTCCGGAATTGGGTTAGCCAGTGCAAAAACGATCGCCTTTTCCGCCATGTGCTCGATGTGGACGGGTGCAATGGTGCCTGGTCCGGAAAGACCAATCAGGACATCAGCACCGTCGACTACCGCAAGGACATCACCCGACGTGTGCTCACGGTTTGTCGTTTGCGCCAATTCCCTCTTATACCCGGAGAGGTGCGGCCGGCCGGCGTAGATCGCCCCCTTGCTATCAGTCACAATGATATTCGAAATTCCCGCCTTCTGGAGCAAAAGGGTCACCGCCCGGCCGGCCGCCCCGGCACCCACTACCACCACCTTCAGTGACTCAAGCTTCTTTCCTACCACCTTGGCGGCGTTCATGAGTCCTGCAAGCACAACAATTGCTGTGCCGTGCTGATCATCATGCATGACCGGAATCGCCAGCTCCGCTTTGAGTCGCTCTTCGACCTCAAAACACACGGGGGCCGCAATGTCTTCCAAATTTATCCCGCCGAAGGTCGGAGCGATCGCTTTGACTGCTGCCACAATCTCATCGGCAGTGTGCACATCGAGCACGATCGGAAACGCATCGACACCAGCCATAGCTTTAAAGATCGCACACTTCCCCTCCATAACGGGCAGCGCTGGTACTGGCCCTAAATTACCTAAACCTAAGACCGCTGAACCATCAGACACAACGGCGACCGTATTTTTTTTTAGGGTGTACGCCCGTGCCTCCTTTGGGTACTTCGCGAGGTATGAAGACACCGCACCGACCCCCGGTGTGTACATGGTACTCCAGTCATCTTTCGACTTTAGGGCACCTTTACTCACCACTTCTAATTTGCCTCCCATTTTTTTGTGGAGCGCGAGCGCAAGCTTGCCATAATCTTTACGTCTTTCTCTCACCGTTCGTTCGGTCATGGACAACGTTTGCTTCGCGGCATTTTTTCCACGACGCTCACTCACTCGAGAGTGGGTTTTTTTCTTCTGTGCGGCCATAGAAATTCAATCGTTGAGTAGTAACGTTCCGTAGTATACCATCACACCCGTGTCGAGGTAGCACAAAAAAGACCCTCGGACTTTTTGTTCATCGAAATGATGAAGAGAAAAGTAAGAGAGTCTGGGAAACGGCTGCTGGGGTTGTCAAAAATGAAGGTGAAGCATGCATGCACCTTAAAGAACAAGTCTTGGAGCAGCGACGCTAGTCGAGCCAAATTGCGGGTCTCTGCCCTGTTTCGCTCGTAGGTTGATCTTGCGACCATCCCTACTACCAAAGGAAGAGCAGAAATCAAGTCTCTAAAAGAACAGGACTGCTACCTACTAGATTACGCTCATGGGTATTGTTGTCAAGCCTTGCGTACGGCAACCACAATGAAACCCCGCCGGTGGCTTCAAGCGATGGTTTGCTTGAAACGCCGTACGGGGTTGTGGCGGGGCGGCTTTCGCCGCCCCGCGCCTTGTTGTCAGCCGATCACCGTGAAGGTGCCGGCCGCAACCTGCTCGAGCCCGTCCTTGCGGACACGGAACAGGGTGAAGCCACCTTCCTCCACGACACCGCGCAGAACACCGGAATTGAGGCCGGCGGCGCGGTGGGCCTGGATGTCATCGACCCGAGCAAAGCTCGGCACCGCGAACGGTTTCCCGTCGAGCATGACGACCCTACTCGCAGTCGGTTCCGGCAGCCGCGTCGCGGCTGCCGGAGTGGGTTCATGGCCGACCACAGCAATGCGTGACTTCTCCGGCGCCGAGCCGCGCTTCTTGAAGTCCTTGAAGACTGTGAAGGTTTCCATGGGATAGAACTTCTTGTCGTCGCGGATCTCGCCGAGAATGACCTCGGTCCGCGGTGGCAACATCTGCCATTCCCCTTCGACGACCCAGATGGCCTCGACAGACTTCCCGCCGGCGTACACGCGGACGTGTTTGCGAGCGAGAATCGCCTCGACTTTTGCTTGGCGTGCAGCTTCTCGCGCCTCGGCATCGGCTCTGCGGCGTGCCTCCTCCTCAGCGCGCGCTTGCGCGGCGAGGTAGTGCACTACCACCGACTCGGCGGGGGTAAGTTCCGGCTCACAGCCGAGCTGTTCGGCCACTTTCTGTTTGCGCCTGATCGAAACGTCGAGCGAGGTCTCCACCTCGTGTTGCTGCAGGATGTCGATGAGCGGTACCGTGTGCACCACTCGTAGCACCTTACCCTTGGTGGCGTAGACGAGGTAGGTCGCCTCGCCTTCCACCACCGTGAAGACGTGGCCGTCGAAACCAGCCAGAACCCGCTTGTCGTCGCGGTAGCTCCAGACCGGATCACCCGCCGACGTTGCCAGCGAGCCGAAGAGCCAGCGAGCGCCATCCGGCGCGGCGTGGGGAAGAATCAGGTTGGCCAGGAAAAACTTCCCGCCCAGTTTGATCGCCCACTGATCGACCGCGCACTTGGCATTGTCGGCCGCACCCTTGAAGCGAACCTCAACATCGCTGCCGACGGTGAAAGTCGAGCGGGCGGGGCTGGAATTGATCATGGAAGCCTCCTTGGCTTATGTGAAAGAGCACCAATCGTGCTGCCACCAGTATAGCATACTAAATAACATTCGTCAATGTTTGGCTGTCCCGAGTACGCGTGGAGTATGGCTAGAGCATCTTTGAAAATTAAAAAAGGGAGCACTGCGTGCTCCCTCTAGACTCAACTGTCACCGGCCCGCAGTCTCTCGAGCGAGGCATCGGCCACTTCATACAACGTCGCCAGGTAAACCGTGGCAAAAGCACCCGGGCGCAGACGAAAATCGTGACGCCACCCCCCAACTCGCTTGATGACCTGCTGTCGTTCTGGTGCAGCAAAGAGCGGCCGATCCGTGACGTGGATAAGGCGGAGCATCTCTCCATCAACCTCGCTAGGGTTCCACCACGGTGTATAGAGATACGCACTATCAAGCGACCACAGTGGCAGCCGATCTCTTGCACTCGTCTCTTTTCGCGACCGCGCGAGCTCGTTCCAGAGGTAGCTCTGCCACTGGAGCACCGCATACTCGCGAACTGATGCCAGGTACGGATGCCGCATAGTTTCTTCTTCACTGTAGCCCTGCTCGGCGATCTTATCTCGCGCCGATTGATTCCTCGTGCCCGTCAGTGCCACAAAGGCAGCAACGAGATCGCCCTCGAGCAGGTAGCGACCGACTTTTGGATCGCTGCCGAACCGTTGGGGACCAAAGTAGTTTCTGAAGTAGCGACCTTCAGCCGGCCGACGTGCGTCGGTGTACACCATGATGGAGAACATGTTTCCACTATGGTGACCCCGCCGTAGCGGCCGGTGTGCTGGGCCGACCTGATGGAGCCAGATTCGGTCATGTGCAAATGTGGGCGTAAAATCTCCTGCGACCACAATGCGCTGCGTTGTCACTGCACATGAATCTTTGCGGCCGGCAGCACTCACTGCGCCGCGAGCCACGTTGAGCTGTCGCGCCACTTCGGTGAGTGCAGTATCACCCTCCACGCCACGCTTGGTGAGCGTGAACATTGTGAACGGTGAAGTAGCGCCGGTAAGTTTTGTGTCCGAAACAGGGTAAAGATTGTCTTCGCGCACAATGAAGTCTTCAGGTGCTTTCTTGATGACACCCACCGGCTTCGCGCTGGCGAGCATAGCGTGTTCCTTTCTTTCTCAAAGGGCTGGCTAGCCAGATTATAGCACGCATTATATTACAAGTCAAAAAATGCCCTGCTACGGACGTAGCAGGGCATTCGTTCATCTCTTCCATCTTATTGGGGTAGCAATTGCGAGCGCAGGGATACTGGCGCACGAGGCATGCGCGCCAGAACCTCGGCAATGAACCATCGCATCTCGTCCGACCGATCAGCGGTGGGCGTAAGTACCGGCGATGCCGGTGCTTCTACCGCAACTTGAGGCAGAGCCAGCACCTGCGGCGGGGCACCCACACGAGCGGGCGATGAGACGATCGCGGGCGGCGCCACCAGCAGCAGCTCTCTGAGCGGTACCGAGTACTTTCGTATACCAAACGTCTCGTACGCTACCAGCGTCTGCTGCCCGTCAGCACTGACTTCAGTGAACACATCACCAAAAAAACCAGCGCGGACGACCCGCTTGTCCTCGCGAAACTTCCAAATCGTGCGTCTGGTCAGTCGGTCGAAGATTGATCCAAATACCCAGGGTGCCGATTCCGGCTTACGACGCAGACGCATCATCTGCAAGTAGAATTCTTTTCCTTGCATCACAATGCGCCAAGTTTCAACGAATGCATTCGCATCGTCGTTACGCCCGACAAATGACACCGTGCAATCGGCGCCCGATGCAACCTGCGAGCGCGGTTGGTCCATAGCGGCAGCTTGGTACAAAACCTTCTCCTCCTCTCCTCTCAAAGACCTACTCGGTTCGTCTTGTCAGAGAGTACCACGTAAATTGTAAAAATCAATAGCGACCGGTAGTGGGTGTTCTTAGAGGGCATTTACACACATAAAAAACAGGTAGGCAATCACTTGCCTACCTGTGTGGACCAAAGTCCGTTTTTGATGCGTTCAGTGGAGCGACGTACTGCTCTTGTCGGCCCCATTCACGTGGACGAGCCCCTGGGCAGCCATCTGCCGTGCCAGCTCGGTGTCGGGCAGCTCCGTGACTTCGACTGCCGCCAGCCTCTCCCCTTTGTGCGGGCGGGGCGTCTGCCTCGGCTTGTCCGGCCGAGCCGATTTCGACTGCACGTCAGCGGCTTCCGTGGGCGGCGGCGCAACCAGAGCCGCCAGCTTGTCCCGCCGAGCAGCAGACGACGTTCTGATCCGCTTCGTCTTCGGCGCAGGCACGTCGGAGCTAGGCTCGCTCGCAAGAACAGCGTCCGCACCGGGCGTGCTCTCGAGCAGCTCAAGTTCCTGCACCTCCCTCTTACCCCTCAAGTTCGGTGCATGCCGAAAGCGAACCGGATGATCCGGCTGCAGCGCGTGGACCGAGAGGTTGAGGCGCTGCACAGTGGAGATGTGGAGAAAGAAATCTTCACCATCCATTTCACCGCCGACGCGGATGAAGCCGAATTTCTTCGCCGTGTTGAACCACTTGATGTGGCCGTCGAGCCAGCCCGAGAGCTGGCTGGTGTTCACGATCGCGCTGTACGCTGCCACGATCGCCTCGTCACTCGCAAAAGCAGTCACACCGTACCCCCGACCGTTCGGCTCGATCGTCACCCGTACCGGCATGCCGGCACAGGCAGCCAGGTCGAACCCAGAGCCATCGATGACCGCGCGGTTGATTCGGGCGTCCTGACCGGCGAACTCGCCAACCAAGCTGATATACCCGAACCCTTTCGCGGCATCGTACCACTTGACACAGCCGTAGGCCATGATCGGTTGCGGCTCCGAAACCGCCATGACGCGCGCGGCCGAGCGCTTGTATTCACCAAGTTCGAACCTGGTGACCACATCGATCTCGACCGACGCTCCGTCGACGAGTTGGTCGAGAAAAGCGCCGGCCTTCGTTGCATGCAGGAAGACGTCACCGACGTCTGTCCGGACGATCCCGAAACCTTTCGTCCGATTGAAGAAAGCGAGCGTGCCGCGTACCAGGTTCGTCATGGGTTCGTACCTCCTGTTTGCCCTCGCAAGAGCGTGCTAAAGATTGAATGTTGTATAGAGCCGAGTCTGCTTCTTATATTAACATACTATAATACTAAAGTCAATAGATAGGTAGTCGGGCACTTTTACTGCTATTATTGCTATGATTACATCCATGCGTCCTAACGACCTCCTCACCACCCATTTTCGGATCGATCTCCCCCACCAAAAAGCCCTTAGACGCTTAGGGATTACAACCATTGCTGACCTCCTCTACCACCTCCCCGCCCGCTACGAAGACGTGAGCGATATCCAATCAGTCGGCGGCCTCGTGAAAGACCAAGAAGCGATCGTGTTCGGGCAGCTCTCTGGTCTTAAGACCCGCAAAGCTTGGAAGAGTCGCCGACCGATTTCAGAAGGGTACATTGAAGACGGCTCAGCCAAGATAAAAGTGATGTGGTTCAACCAGCCGTACATGGCAAAAATGTACCAGGACGGCATGTACGTGAAGCTCGTTGGCAAGGTGACCGGAAGTACAGGCAAGCTCTACATCGCCAATCCCGAAGTCGAGAAGCTCGATGCACTGCCGATCGATCGCCACGATAGTATTTTCAAAGGCACTGACCAAAACCAAGATGCTACTATTTACCCCGTCTACCGCGAGACCAAAGGTGTCACCAGCAAGTGGTTCTACCACACGGCACTGAAGTGTTTTGAGAAAGGAATTCTAGAAACCCTCAAAGACCCGATACCCGAAGCCATCCGCACCCGCTACAAACTGCCGACCCTAAAAACGGCGTTAGTTTGGATTCACGCACCCAAAAAAGCTGAACACGCAAAAAGCGCACGCAAACGTTTTGCGTTTGAGGAGGTATTCTACATTCAGGTACAGAAAGCCCTCGACCGAGCTGCGGTCTCGGCTGCTTCGACGTATCAAGTAAACACAGACAAAAAACACCTCGCCGCTTTTACGGAACGATTTCCGTTTCCCTTGACCGATGCACAGGAGCGGGCGATTGGGGCTATCACCGAGAGCTTTACTAGAAACCACGCCATGAGCCGCCTCCTCGAGGGCGACGTTGGTTCAGGTAAGACTGCGGTGGCGGCAACAACCGCCTATGCGGTTGCCACGAGCCGACCACCGGAAGGAAAAGGTAAAGTACTCGAATACGGAAACCTCCAGGTGGCCTACATGGCACCCACGGAAATCTTAGCGAAACAGCATTTTGAGAGCTTCATCGAGTACTTCAAGCACCTTCCTGTTCAAATTGGCCTCATCACCGGTTCGGGCTGCCAGAAGTTTCCGAGCAAAGTTGATCCCAACAAGCCAACCAGCGTCTCCAAAGCGCAGCTCCTGAAGTGGGTGAGAAACGGCGAGATCCCCATTCTCATCGGTACCCATGCTCTCATCTACAAGTCGGTTGAGTTCAAGCACCTCGCCTACGTTATCATTGACGAGCAGCACCGCTTCGGCACCAAGCAGCGCAAGGCGCTCGCGAAGAAAGACGCGCGGATGCCGCACCTCCTCTCCATGACTGCTACCCCCATTCCCCGCACGCTCGCCCTCACGATTTACGGTGATCTCGATATCACGCTTTTAGACCAGATGCCTAAGGGCCGCAAGCCGATCATTACGCAGATCATTGGACCGGGTAGCCAAGAGAACATGTACGCACACGTACGAGGTGAACTTAAAGCTGGCCGACAGGCTTACGTCATCTGTCCGCGCATCGACGAGCCCGACCCAGCAAAAGAAACGGCGCTCATTGTAAAAAGTGTAAAAGCAGAAGCGGAGCGTCTCGAGCGCGACGTGTTCCAAGACCACGTGATCGGGGTACTGCATGGGAAAATGACCCCAGTGGAAAAGGATACGGTAATGGCCCAGTTTGCGGCGCACGAGATCGACGTTTTGGTGGCTACCTCGGTGGTCGAGGTGGGCGTGAACGTCCCGAATGCTACCAACATCATCATTGAGGGGGCGGAACGGTTCGGTCTCTCACAGCTGCACCAGCTGCGCGGGCGCGTCGTGCGCGGCACGCACCAGCCGTACTGTTTTGCAGTGACCGATTCGAAAAGTGAGAAAACAAGAGAACGCCTCAGGGCGCTGGTGAACGCTAAAAATGGTTTTGAGCTTGCTGAACACGACTTGCAGTTCCGCGGTTCGGGAGAGCTCTACGGCGTGAAGCAATCTGGCCTCTCCGACCTTGGTATGGAAGCCATTAAAAACCTAAAGCTCGTTGAAGCGGCCCGCACTGAAGCCCAAGCGCTGGTGGCTGCCCATCCCGACATCGCACGAGACTTCCCGCTCATCGCCGTGCGCGTTGCTAAACTCGGGGAGAGTTTGCATATGGAGTAGAAAAGGAAACAGCCGCGTAGCGAATGCGGCTGTTTTCAGTGGATCGGCAGGACGGGCGCCTGGCGAGTCGGGGTCTTTTCGCCCCCGTTTAGAGATCACCTCCTTTCAGTTGCGAAGCGCTCGGGCGCACTGGGGCGCGAGCTGACGGTCGAGCCAGGTGTGTTTCATGAGGTGATCTCCTTTCTTGGAAAGAGCTCGAAGCGTTGTTGCTTCAACCTAAAGTAAATACCTGTCCGACTTAAATTGCAAGCAATGGGCTGTGCTTGACCAACAGGGCGGTTTTGGTAGGCTATTAAAAACGCTCTTTGGATGGAGGATACTTATGCAGCTTCGCAGTGTTATGCCGAAAAATACTGTTGCCGGTTTCGATGTGACAATCGTCAAGCAACAAGAAACTCTGGCCAAAAACCCAGAGGTTGAGACGCTGCTGATTGATTACTACTACGAAATGTGTGTCATATGTACTGGTACCAACGCTACATACGGCGACGAGGGGTATGCCATATTCTTGATCAGTCAACTAACCGATTGGTGCAGCGTCGACATCATTCCTCCCGATGAACACACTGAGGTGGTTATTTTGAAAGTGACAGAGGTACTAGAAAGTATCGCGATTGTGGAGGGTGAGCACGTTGGTGAACGGTGCGCCCTGCTCTGTATAAAAATTAGTGACATTGTACAACACAAACACTATACGCTGACCTGGCTCCTCCGTAAGGAGCAAAAAGGGTTAGTGAATTGAGTCAGCGCGGGACCTCCGGTCCCGCGCTTTTTTGTTTTACGTATGTCGGCGTATACTGGTGCTATGAAACGACGTTCGAACGAGTACTCATTTAGCCAACGAGTCTGGGAGTTAGCCACAAGTATACCTGCCGGGTACGTCACGACCTACGGTGACCTAGCTAAAGCCGCTGGTGGCACCGGCATGGCTGCCCGCAGCATCACGAGTATTCTCTCGAAAGCACCGAACCAAAAAGCTATTCCTTACCACCGAATTGTCTACGCCAATGGCCGGGCGTGGTTTTCACCAGAAGACGAGCAGTCACGTCGAGCTCGCTACCGGCGAGAGCACATTGCTGTCGATGCGCGCGGAATGATTAAAAACTTTGAAGATATTCGCTACGTTTTTCAGAGCTGGTAGCGAGCTGGCTGGTATACTAGAAGTATGTTAGATGTCATCACCCGTGCACTTCGGCACCCGGTTGACTACGCTGGCGTACTACGGAGTCGCACACTCTTCCTCCGCAACCACCAAGAACTGGGCGACAACCTGCATACGTTCGTATTTAGCATGGACCGGCCGTTTTCATGGCAGTCTGGGCAGCATGCCCTATTCACCCTCCCCGGCCAAGACGTCCGTGGCAAATCCTGGCGCGCTTTCTCAATTGCCTCTTCGCCACGAGAGGGAGTAGTTCGTATTGCAACGGTCATTCCTGATTCACCGAGCGATTTTAAAAAGAAGCTACTTCGTTTGCGACATGATGATCCAGTTCGAATCTTTGGCCCATTTGGAGAATTTCATGCTCGCGGCACACAACACATCATTGGTGTGGCTGGTGGTATCGGCATTACTCCCTTCCGTGCTCTCGCGTACGACATCAGGCGACAGTATCTTACAAACACCAGACTCACCCTCATCTATAGCGCGCGATCGACCTTTGCCTTCAAAGACGAACTCAATAGCTGGCAGAATGATCGTTTCCGCATCATGTACGTCCATACACCTGAAGAAGTTGGGCGGGCCCTGGCAACATACGCAGAACTCCATCAGAACCGAGCCCACTACTACATCTCTGGCCCGCCGAGCATGATCGTAGCAGTGCAAGACTCGTACACCAAGCTCGGTATTCGTACGATTGTGCACGACCCCTTCACAGGGTACTAAAAGCCGGTCCACGTCACGGACCGGCTTACTGTACGAGTACTGGCGTTCGACCGCTACGGTACACGAGCGCGCATACCTGTGCGAGTGAAGAACCAACCGCGATGCAGCTCCCTGTAAACTGATTGAACGCGCCGTAGTACGCGATTCCACTCACTACCTCCTTGATGATCGGATACTCCATCGGTTGTAACGCTCGTACATACGCTGCGTCCAACGGGTAGCAGAGCACCATCCAACCAACACGGTAGTCTTCAGACGAATGATTTTTTGACCAGTAGAACACGAGTGACTGTGATGAGACGGAACCTTTGAGTGCCCGATACGACATCAGAACATACTCCCCTTTCTCTTCTATATATACGCTACAACGACCGCCTTGGCAACGAGTTTTGTGGTGATTGAGTAGAACACAAAATCGCGGTATAGTGTGCGGCACCAGGAGACTGGTCATCCGCCCGTAGCTCAGTTGGTTAGAGCGCAGAGCTTACAGCACGAACTGAGAAGACAAGCGCACGCAAAGCAAGCATTTGTCCTTCGGAGTGAAGTACGGTATCAAGATACAGTGAGATGAGTGAGAGAAGTACATAGTGTCCGTGTGTAGCTCAGTTGGTTAGAGCGCAGAGCTTATACCTCTGTGGCCCCTGGTTCGAGTCCAGGCACACGGACAGTATGTATTTCCGAGCGAGACAAAACTGCATCAAAGATAGGCTTCTAGGGTCCTTAGTTCGATCATCGATCATATGTAAGTAATCGCCCACCGCAACCCTGAAAAAACTCCACCTACGAGGAGTGCTACCTGGTATACTAGGCATACTATGCGTAGGCTCATGCAACACCGATGGCTCGTAGGAATCGCGGCTATTGCACTGATTGCGATCGTCACCCTTATCATAGGGCGCCTGAACGCTGAGCCAACCTGGACGATGACAACCGTCTCCCGGGGGAGCGTTACAGAAACAGTCGCCGTATCCGGTTTCGTTGAGGCAGTTGATGCTGCGGACCTTTCGTTCCCGAGCACAGGTCTCGTGACCGACGTGTTCGTCAAAGCTGGCGATGTTGTCACTGCTGGCCAGTTACTCGCGACACTCGGTTCTCGCCAATTAGTCGCCGAGCGCGCTGCTGCGGCGGCAACACTCGACGAGGCACTCGCCGGACGCACCGAACTCCAAGCCGGACCGACCGAAGCGGAGCGAGCAGTGACGAGTGCTACGGTAGCCGCAGCCGAAGCAGCCCTCCATGAAACGAAGCAGACTGAATCTGAGAAAGTTGCTAATGCACGCGCGGCGCTCCTCTCTAATGACCTCGAAGCGACAGCCACCGATGCCGATGAGGAGGCCACCCCACCCACCATAAGCGGAAGCTACGCTTGTAGCGCAGAGGGCACGTACCGACTCAACATCTATCGATCTGCCGCAGACTCAGGTTACTCATACAATATCAAAGGACTCGAATCCGCTACCGGCAAAGTGAGTACAGATCAACCTACGTCACTCGGTACCTGCGGCTTGTTTGTACAATTTTTAGCTAACATGCCATACGGTGATAGCGAGTGGGTAGTCACGGTGCCTAATACGAGAAGTAGCACGTACACTGCCCACAAGAACGCTTTCGATATTGCTATGCGTCAGCAAGTGCAAAACGTTCGTGCCGCTGAAGACGCCTTGGCTATTGCCAAGAATGAAGCGACTGCTGCTAACGCAGCACCGCGCGTTGAATCCCTCATCAAAGCTAATGCGATGGTACAATCAGCTCAAGCGCACATTGCCGCAATCGATGCGAAAATTGTTGATGCGTCAATCGCAGCACCCTTTGCCGGTACCATTACGAATGTCGATATTGTTGCTGGCGAGACGGCCAATCTTGAACCGGTTATAACGATGCTGGGTCAGACTGCCTTCACACTCACCGCTCGCATTCCCGAAATCGACGTCACCAAGATCGTTGTAGGACAGCACGCCACCGTCCGCTTTGATGCGAGCAGCGAGGAAGTGTACACCGGCACAATTAACTTTGTTTCACCATTACCTACCACCATCGACGGAGTCGCGTACTTTGATGCTTCGCTCACTCTTGATACCATTCCCACTTGGATACGCGCCGGACTCAATGCCGACATTGACATTACCCTGCGCACCGAAGCTGATACCATCCGCATCCCCGAGCGCTACCTTGTCCATACACCTGAGGGCACCACGGTACTCATGCCACAAGGAAGAACAACTGCCGCTACGCCAGTTACCATCAAATTTATTGGCAATGACGGCTTTGCAGCAGTTACCGGCCTAACTGAGGGTGATACTATCGTCGCCCCTTCACGCTAGTATGCGTGCACTGCGGGTCGGACTCCTGCTTGGCCTTCGCCAAATAGAGCGAGCAAGTATATGGACGACTGCACTCATCATTTTTGTGATGACGCTCACGTTTCTCAACCTTGTCGCTGTTTCTGGTATCCTCGTCGGCCTCATCGAGGGAGCTGAGCTCGCTGTCCGACAGAGCTCACTCGGCGACATCGCGGTATCACCACTCGAAAGTGAAGATCGCATCCTCGACACGATCGCTTTCTCAAGCAGGCTTGATACATACCCGGAGGTTGCCACCTACTCGGTCCGATACAGCGGCAGCGCTGTCATCGAGGCAAACTACAAGGAGCGTCGCGATCTCAAGGGTGAACGTGATACTGCAGCCGTTATTGTCAATGGTATTAACCCCGTGCGCGAGGACGCTATGACCAACCTTTCGAAGTACGTCGTTGAGGGATCGTACCTCGAGCCGGATGAGGAAGGATATGTATTGCTCGGTGTCTATTACCTTGAACGGTACGCGGAGAATTTCGGTGATATCTTTGATACAATCGGTGACGTTAAACCTGGGGACACTATTCGGGTCAGCGTGGGTGATGTTTCTAAAGAAATGATCATCAAAGGCATCATTGAGTCGAAGGTCGATGAAATCAACTTGGCCATGTTCATGAATGACCGAGAGTTTCGGCGTCTCTTCAGTCGCCTCGATCGAAATGCAGACCAGATCGTGATTCGCACAGTAACACCAGAGGACAATCTCGCGGTCGCAAACGCCATGCGCGAGAGCGGCTTAACTGAGTATGCCAAGATACAAACTTTCGAAGAAGGGCTGCCAAAATTTCTCATTGATATTAAGAATACCTTCAACGTCCTTGGCACGTTCATTGGCTCAATTGGAATTGTCGTTGCATCAATCACTATTTTCATCATTATCTTCATTAACGCAGTGTCGCGCCGCCGACACATCGGCATTCTCAAAGGAATCGGTATTGACCGTCGCGCCATTGAGATTGCCTACGTCATGCAAGCAGCCTTCTATGCGCTCTGCGGTTCCGCAATCGGTAGCCTCCTCACCTACGGATTCTTAGTTCCCTACTTCGCAGCCAACCCAATACAATTTCCTTTTAGCGATGGTATCCTGAGTGCCGATCCGTACGATACGTTGGTAAAATGTATTATTCTTTTTATTGCGACACTCATTGCAGGCTTCGTACCGGCATGGCTCATTGCCCGCGAAAATACCCTCAATGCGATTCTGGGAAGAAAATAGTATGCACATCATCACCGGTACAGGTATCCACCGCACATTCGGTAAAGCGCCCCTGACGACGCACGTCCTTAAGGGTATCAACGTAGCCATTACAGCTGGTGAATATGTGGCGATCATGGGGAAATCAGGTGCCGGTAAATCGACCCTCATGTACCAGCTTTCTTGCCTCGATGAACCGACGAGTGGCTCGATCACCATCGACGGTACCACGATCGAGACACTCACCGAAGCCGAGCGCACAGCATTCCGACTCCGCACGCTCGGCTACGTGTTTCAAGACTACGCACTCGTCCCTGACCTTTCTGCTCGTGAGAATGTCATGATGCCACTCCTCATGCGCGGCACAAACTGGCAAGAAGCTACCACATTGTCAGACGCAGCTATCAATGCCGTGGGACTTGCTGGCAAATACCACAACCTTCCCTCGATGCTCTCTGGCGGCGAGCAACAACGCGTCGCCATTGCTCGAGCTATTGCTGGCAAACCGAAGATATTGTTCGCTGATGAGCCAACTGCGAACCTAGATAGTGTGTCTGGCCGTCAAATCATTACGCTCCTCGGCGAGCTCCACCGTAACGGGCAGACAATCGTCATGGTTACCCACGAAGAAGAGTACGCTAAAGACTGTGACCGGATCATCTACATGGAAGACGGCCTGGTGACGCGCGAGACATACCCGCACCACGATGTCGCCAACCTCTAATCGAAAAGCAGCGGGGCTACAGCCCCGCTGCTTTTCGATTACCTGCTCACCGCACCGTCACCGTCTCTTGTTTCGCATCACCGTCTTGATCGCGAATAATGATGGTATACGTCCCGGGAGTACTATAGGTGTGTTCGCGTTGGTACGTAGTACGCTCACAGGTTGTCGTAATGCGCTCACGAATGCCGTCGCCCCAATCGAGCTCTGCAATGGTCATTGCGGGACAGCTGTCTCCAAGTGGCTCATCGAGCGTTACGACTCCCCGTGCCGAAACTGTAGCAGCTTGTTTTGTGGTCACCGCGAGCAAGCGGCGCACATCGGTTTTTGCACTTCCTACCGCAACCACCTTCGTTGTTGCCCAATCATCGCCCTGCTTGAGCGTAACACGGTACGAACCTGGCTCACGGTACTGATGGAAATGCGAAAATGTGTGCACATCGCCGGAGCAGCCGAGGCCGTGGACCGATTGAGTGGTGCCATCACCCCAGTCAATCTCCCCCTTTACCATGGGTCCGCAGACCTCCATCATCTTGTTCGGCGTTCGCGCCAGCGTGCCGTGAATTTCAACGACGTCACCACGTACTGCCATCACAAACGTAGGCTTCGGCGCACCTTCACCTTCGCGGAGGCTACCCAAAAGCGCGCGAAGGTACTCCACCTTAGCTTTGAGTTCGAGGTACACAGGCGTTCTTTCTACAGTACCAAG
>JACCDY010303308.1_pt1 | contig 46511 bp, 45 predicted proteins | sample 7446391 | NCBI WGS metagenome assembly JACCDY01 (sample SAMN15323451, study PRJNA562643) | freshwater metagenome | isolation source: river surface water | place: USA:Blue River Watershed | collected 2017-08-18
CAAGCCGATGCGCACCGAGAGCGATGAAGGCGTTTGGGCATCTGCCACAGCAAATATGCGTACTTACATCATCCTGCAAGAGCGCGCTCGTGCATTCCGCGCAGATCCACGAACTAAAGCGGCGCTAGAAAAATCAGGCGTTAACGAGCTCCTCCAACCAACAGTTGCAAGTGGCGAAAGTTGGAAAGAGATTGCCGGTGAGAGCTTCGATGTTGAGGCTGCTGGAAAGCGCGGTTATCACTACGAAGAGCTTGATCAACTGGCACTCGAATATTTGATTGGCGTCTACTAATTCGATGACAAAGATTGTTGCGGGCGTCGATTCCTCAACTCAGTCGGTCAAGGTCGTTCTTCGCAACGCTGACTCTGGTGAGTTGATTGCGCACGCTTCACGTCCACATCCAGATGGGACTCAAGTTAACCCTCATGAGTGGAACAAAGCACTTGAGAGCGCACTTGATGAATTAAGCAAGTACAAGATTGATGCGATTTCTATCGGTGGTCAACAACATGGGATGGTCGCACTGGATAGCGATGGCGCTGTTATTCGAGATGCACTTTTATGGAATGACACTCGCTCTGACAAGGCCGCTATTGCGCTCAATGAAGAGATCCCAGATATTCACCTACGAACTGGTTCTCAACTAGTTGCCTCATTTACCGCCGCTAAAGTGCGCTGGTTAGCAGACCACGAGAGATCCAATGCCGATAAGGTCGCAGCAATCGCACTTCCCCATGATTGGCTCTCATGGCAATTGGGTGGAGCTACCAAACTTGAATCACTCTTTACTGATCGATCCGATGCATCCGGAACTGGTTATTTCAATCCGGTAACTAATCAGTATTGCCGAGATATTTTCGCCACAGCCCTACGAAGTGAACGCGATGTGACACTTCCCAAAGTTGTTGCGCCACACAAATTTGGCGGTGAAACATCAGGTGGAATTCCCATCGCTGCTGGCGCGGGAGATAACGCCGGAGCAGCACTTGGTCTTGGTGCCGCGGTTGGAGATCTAGTAATTTCGCTGGGCACTAGCGGTACCGCATTTGCGGTCTCTTCTACATCGACACACGATCCATCAGGTGAAGTTGCTGGATTTGCTGATGCCACAGGAAATTTTTTGCCATTAGCGTGCACCCTCAATGCTGCAAAGATCTTCAATACCGTTGCAACAACTCTGGGAATCTCATTTGATGAATTCAGCATTCTTGCACTCAATGCAACGCCAGGAGCCGAAGGATTGCGAATCGTTCCGCATTTTGATGGCGAGCGAACACCTAATAGACCGCAAGCCCGCGGCATCTTCCACGGAATCACGCACTCGAATTTCACTCAAGCCAATATTGCTCGCGCCGCTATTGAGGGTGTTATTGCAGGGATGGTTTATGCGACCCAAGCGGTCGAGAAGTTAGGTGTTTCATATTCTCGTGTATTACTTATTGGTGGCGCTGCCAAGAATTCCGCCGTCCAACAGATTGCTGCTGACTTTTTCGCGCAAACTATCCACGTTCCACCCACAGGTGAATATGTAGCTGATGGCGCAGCTAAGCAAGCTGCTTGGGCTTTAAGTGGAAGCGCAACTCCACCACATTGGTCTTTGGGTGATGTAACCGCCATCAATCCCCGAGCTGAAGTGCGTGATGTTGTTGAAAGCTATATGGAGTTGATTCGAGCTTAACTCTGGGCTGCAGCGCGAGTGATTCGATCGCGGATTGCCACCGCAAGTCCTTCACCGCTTGGCAGAACCACATTCACAACAGAGATATCGCGAAGGTCCGCATCACGGAGCGCTGCATAAAGAACTCGGGCATATTCTTCGATGCTCTTAGGGGCTGCGAGACGAACTACTCCTTCTGGGGTTTCAACAGCGCTTGGCGCAATCAATCCCTCGCCTGCTTTAGCAGAATCACCAATTACTACTTTCGCTGATGGTGAATAGTGCTGTTTATGTGAACCTGATACTCGAACCTTTGTATCTTCTGGCTCCACCACAATGATTCCTGTACTTACTTCCACCATCTCTGCAGTGACTGCGCCCGGGCGAAGAATTGATGGATTCTCATTGGTGCAATCGATAATGGTTGATTCAACGCCAACTAAAGATGGCCCACCATCAAGAATCTGATCGCTTGGGTGAAGAAATTCTTGTAGTTCACTTCGCGCTGCTTCAGCTGTGGTTGGAGAAACAGCGCCATATCGATTTGCACTCGGCGCAGCTACTCCGTGTCCGCCCACCTTACGGAACTCCTTCAATAAATTGAGGGCCACTGTATGAGCTGGCATTCGAAGTCCAACAATCTCTTGATTACCTGTCACAAAGTCTTTGGCATGGGAACTTCGCTTGAGTAGAAGCGTCATGGGTCCAGGCCAGTAATCGCGCATCAATGAAATTGCATACTCGGGTACATCAACAGCCCAATAATCAACATCATCAAGTTCTGCGATGTGCACGATGACCGGATGATCTGCTGGTCGATTCTTTACCGCATACATCCGCGAGATTGCATCAAAGTTTTCTGCATCGGCGCCAATCCCATAAACCGTCTCTGTCGGAAAGACGACAAGTCCTCCCGATTTGAGATTCTCAGCCGCTTTCTGTAATACATCCAGCGAACATTGAGAAATAATGGCGCTCACTCCTACATCCTAAGCGGTATCTTTGGCGCATGAGAAAACAGAATCGAATTATCGTTGCAATCGCATTAGCCATGGTCTCTCTTCTAAGCATTGGGGCTTTAGGACTTGCCCCGGCCCAAGCCGCAGAAACTAGCCGTCACATAACGATTACAGGCGTTGGCACTATCAATGTGGTTCCTGATGCAGTTCGTTTCTATCCAAGTGTTACCGCACTTGCTCCCAAGAGCGCTGAAGCGCTCGCAACCGCTTCCAAGACTGCTACCGCGGTTCGTGCAGCGCTGCGTGCTGAAGGAATTGCGACGAAGGATATTAAGAGTTCAAATCTCTCGGTATTTCCCGAATATAGCTACACCCAAGAAAAAGGCTCGGTAATTGTTGGTTATCGTGCAACGCAATCTTTCACAGTCATCATTCGTAAAGCAGATACTGCTGGCAAAGTTGTCGAGTCAGTCGTTAATGCTGGCAATGAGAATGTGATAATCAACGGCATCGTTCCATTTATTACCAAGGGTTCTGCTGCACTTGAAGATGCTCGTTCAGCGGCAGTTGCTGATGCGCGCGCACGCGCCACTTCTTATGCAAAGCTGCTCGGAGTCTCTCTAGGTAAAGTCATCTCTCTTCAAGAGAATTCTGCACCGTCGTATTCATTCCCGATGCTCGGAGTTGCTAAAGCAGAAGATGGCTCAACCCCCCAGATTGATCTCGGTGAAGAAGAGGTAACGGTTTCAATCACCGTCCGCTGGACTTTGAGTTAAGCAATAGTAGTTGTTTAGCGATACTCGCTAGCGATGCATTGTTCTCGATATAACCTTCTACGGCTGCATTTAAAGTGTTTGTGACGTTCTCGGAGCGAGCTTTTGCTTTGTCGTATTGAAGTGAGGCTTCCACCTGTAAAAGCAGTGTCTTTGTGAGTTTAGCCTCCGCCGCAGCAAGTTTTGCTTCAGAGAGGGCTAATTTCTGTTCATTCTCTGCGGCTATTCTCTTCCTCTCTTCATCACGCCATTTCTCTAACTCAGCAAGAGCCGCATCTTCTCTGTCTTTAATCAATTTTAGTTCGGCGGCGCTTAAAATAGACTTAACTTCTATGGAGTACTCAGCGCGCAATCCTCGATTTGTCCCACCTGGATCTACAACCGTGAGATAAAGAACCACGCGAATCGTGCCTGCTCTTTCCGCAATGAAATCACAACTGTAGAGGGTCGCATTTGTCTGACATAGAAGTTTGCCCGTGTCGCTCTCTACGCGCGCATATCTCTGCAATATTCCCATGGCTGGCCAAGTCATCGTGACCACATTGTCACTTACTGAGTGTGATAAAGAGTTTGGGCCAAGATCCCAGCTCGGATTATTTATCTGGGCTGCCAACCCAAAAACTCCCGAAGTCATTCTTCCTAGCTGTCCAAGATTGTTGCGTCCCCAACACCAAACGGTCCCAGTGAGCGTGCACGAAAAGTCACTACCTGATGAAAGCTTGAGAGTATCTGTTCCCGTATAGGGAACATTAGTGAATGGATTCAATTGAGTGCCAACCACATTTAGTCCACCTACTTGGGCAAAAGTGGTTGAACCCCAACACGACACAAGTGACTTGCTGAATTCTGCACAAGTTGAGCGAACCCCAGCCGAAAACTCTTCAACAGCATAGGTGGCTAGTGATGAGAGTTTATTTGTTGGAACTGCAAAATCAACAGTATCGAGATTTCCCAACTGGCCGCTTTCGCCCGAACCCCAACACTGCATTATTTTGTTTACGTCAGAAACACAAATCGAGTTACCCGATGAATCAATCTTTCTGATGTTGGTTAGCGAGCCAACTAATAGTGGCGTACTTGATTTATCAACTCTCCAACCCTGGGCTAATTGTCCATTGAAGTTCGTTCCCCAGCAATACACAAATCCAGTCGCAGTAACAACACAAGTGTGAGCTGTACCAAGTCCTGCATCAACCACATTCTCAATCGCAACTTTTTCGCCATGCGCTATGACAAGTCTCCCATTTGACACTAAGTTCTCAGTACTCGAGGGTTGCCCTAACTGACCCCTGTTGTTATATCCCCAACAGAACAATTCTCTAGAGGCTGTAATGGCACAGTTATGATCATCTCCTGCGAAAATTGATTCAACATCAACTACACCATTCACATATTCAGGTATTGGTGAAGTTGCAATAGTCTCTTTTTCAAAGCCTGTTCCAAGTTGTCCATATTCGTTGGAACCCCAGCAGACAACTCGCTTTACTTGCAGAAGTGCACATGCATGTTCCCGACCTACAGCAACCTGGGTTGCGTTAGAAATGCTTGAAACTCTCAGAGGTGTGGACTCAAACAAAGAATTTTTTGCCGCAGCTTGGAACTTGTTGTTGCTACCCCAGCACCAAACCTCACCGCGAGATGAAACAGCACAAGCAGATGAATGTCCCGTACTTAAACCAACAAAAGTCGGTCGCTCATAAAAGGAACCTGTTACTTCCGATGCATTTGTCGGAATAATCGTGACCGCTAATAGCATTATGGGGGTTAGAAGGACCGAAATTAATGCATTCTTGCCGTTCATCAATTCTTTTCCAGCCTTCATGAAAGAGAATTTAACCAAATATCAGTCAGAATCTTGTCAGTTCTTGGCGGATGAGCGGACACTTTTTCTTTGTCCGTTCATCCACCTTGTGGTGGGTAGTGGATTTGAACCACTGAAGGCAGAGCCGGCGGATTTACAGTCCGCTCCCATTGGCCGCTCGGGCAACCCACCGCTAGTACGTGAGGTGCAAGGGTAACAACTCACCCTTGCAGTCACAAATTGCTACAAATTACCTTGAACTACTTACTTAATTGATGCTTCGTAGATGCTCTGAATCGTTGAATCCAGCGCAGCATCGAATTCTGCTTCGCTCTGTTGAGCAGTAAGTCCTTCTGCAAGTGCGCGTGAGAATGAAGCAATAACGCCCGTATTCTGAGCCAATAGCTTGTTGGCGTCCTCACGTGAATATCCACCAGAGAGAGCGACTACACGTACTACACGTGGGTGATCAACGAGTTCCTTATAAAGGTTTGCCTTGGTAGGAATCGAGAGCTTGAGCATGATGTTCTGATCTGCGTTGAGGCTATCTGCGTATTGAAGAAGTAGCTTCTTCAAGATCTCTTCTGCTTCTGCTTTCTGAGGGCTCTTGATACTTACTTCTGGTTCGATGATTGGAACAAGTCCGCCGGCAATAATTTCTTTACCAACTTCAAACTGTTGCTTCACAACTGCTTCGATACCAGCTGGGTTCGCCATGTTGATGACAGAGCGCATCTTGGTTCCGAATACACCGTGCTTATTTGCAGCAGCAATACGTGCAGCTAGTTCAGGGATTGGCTTCATGAGTTGGACATCGTTTGCTTCATCAGCAAGTCCGTTGTCTACCTTGAGGAATGGAACGACTTTCTTCTTGGTCCAGAGATATTCAGCCGAGCCCAAACCATCGATGGTGCGCTCCATGGTCATTTCGAAAAGGATTGCGCCGATAACGCGCTCGCCATTGAATACCGGAGATTTGATGAGACGTGAGCGCATCTCGTGCATGCGATCAAACATTTCAGCTTCATTGGAGTAAGCAGATTCAGTGAGGCCATAAAGTGAGAGCGCCTTAGGCGTGCTGCCACCACTCTGGTCGAGAGCTGCAATAAAGCCCTTACCGGATTTCATCTGCTGGAACATGTCGTTATTCATCAATACTCCTTGAATTGTTCTCTGGAAAGAGATCTCTTAATGCCTCGGATACAACGCTGAATGCGAGAAGGCCCCAATTCTAATAGGTCTCATACGAGGCGCTAACCAAGGATTTCTCGCTCAATTTAGGCTCACGATACGGTAGGGCTATGGCAGATAGCAGTTTCGATGTCGTCTCAAAAGTCGATCGTATGGAGCTAGATAACGCTCTCAATCAGGCTTCCCGTGAGGTTGCGACCCGCTTCGATTTTAAGAACACCGGCGTGAAAATCGAGATGTCCGGTGAGAAGATCCTTGTTGAGGCCGAGACTGAAGAGCGCGTGAAAGCAGCCCTTGATGTCTTCAAAGAGAAGATGATTAAGCGTGGAGTCTCTTTGAAGCATCTTGATATCGCAGATCCTGCCCAGAGCGGGAAGGTCTATCGGATTTTCTGCACCGTTAAGGAAGGCATCTCTCAAGAGAATGCTAAGAAAATCACCAAACTGTTAAAGGATGAAGGTCCTAAGTCGGTACGCGCCCAGATTCAAGGCGATGAATTACGAGTTTCAAGTAAGAGCCGTGATGACCTGCAAGAGGCGATTGCGCTCATCAAAGAAGCGAAGTTGGATTTCGCAGTCCAGTTCACGAATTATCGATGACCAAATTCAATAAGGGCCTGCTCTTTGGAATCTCTGCTTACCTCATCTGGGGGTTACTCCCACTTTATTGGCAGTTAGTGGAAGAAGCTGGCGCTTATGAAATCTTGGCGCACCGTGGAATCTGGTCTCTGCTTCTATGCGCGTTGTTGCTTGCGCTTCGCAAACAAATCAAGAGCGCATTCATCATGGTGCGATCATCTCGAACGCTCTCTCTGTTGTTTTTAGCATCTGGACTCTTAAGCATCAACTGGGCCGTTTACATCTGGTCAGTTACTGTCAATCGGGTTGTTGAAGCAGCGCTTGGTTATTACATAACGCCGTTGATTAATGTGACATTTGGCGTGCTCTTGTTGCGCGAAAGACTTCGTCCCTTGCAATGGACCGCCGTTGGATTGGCCTCTGTTGGCGTGATGATCTTGACCGTGGGATACGGCGCTCTGCCTTGGATTGCGCTGGTTTTATCGATCTCGTGGGGCAGCTATAGCTTGATTAAGAAATCCCTCAATCTTGGGGCTCTAGAAACGCTATCGGTTGAGACTCTCTTTGCCTTCTTACCAAACTTGGTTTATCTCTTCATCATTGAAAGCAACGGAACTGCAGAATTTGGTGATGGCTTTGTGATGTCATTGCTTCTCTTTGGCGCAGGCGCTGCGACCGTCGTTCCGCTACTGCTATTTAATGGCTCTACTACTCGTTTGCCGTTGAGTACTGTCGGTTTATTGCAATACATCACTCCGACCATCATGTTCTTCATTGGCATCTTCATCAATAATGAAGATATCTCCCCTACCAAGGTGGCTGGTTTTGTATTTATCTGGATTGCACTTGCGGTCTTGAGTCGGGATTTGTACCGATCAAGCCGTACGCTCAACAATGGCCTGACATAGGTTTTCAAGCGCGCTACGTGCAGGTCCTGTTGGCAGCGAATTTAAAAGCTGCTTTGATTCATCAGCTAAGTCATGTAGGTATTTCTTCGCATCTTTAAGGGCTTGATGGCTGCGAAGTTTTGGAATTACTTTTGCAACTGTTGCATCATCCATTGGAGCTGAGAGCAAAGTCTTGAGCTCTGCATCTTCTGGTCGATCTGATCTCATGATCTGTAAAGTCACGAGAGTTGGCACACCTTCTTTAAGGTCAGTACCGGGAGTCTTGCCTGATTGCGATGAATCGCTTTCGATATCGATGACATCATCTGCTAACTGAAAAGCAATACCAATCTTCTCACCAAAAACAGTGAGGGTCTCAACGATTGACTTATCAGCGCCAGCAAGAAGTGCTCCAAATCGCGCGCTCGTGGCAATCAGAGATCCAGTCTTATCCGCAACAACCTGAAGATAGTGAGTGAGAGGGTCGGTACCGTTCTTTGGTCCTTGGGTTTCTTGGATCTGGCCAATAACTAAGCGTTCGAAGGTTTTGGCCTGTAAACGCACAGCTTCTGGACCTAAATCAGCCAATAAATCCGAAGCTTTCGAGAACAAGTAGTCGCCAGTCAGAATCGCAACTGTGTTGCCCCAACGATTATTAGCGCTCTCAACTCCACGACGAAGCGGAGCCTCATCCATCACATCATCGTGATACAGAGTGGCAACGTGAGTGAGTTCGCATACGACTGCAGCTTCAATAACTTCCTTGGTTTGGCCATTACCAAAGTGTGAGGCAATCAGAGTGATGAGTGGACGGAATCTCTTTCCACCAGCCTCAACGAGATGGCGTGATGTCTCGACGACCAATGGGTAGTCACCTTGAATGTGGCTGCTGAGAAGTTTCTCTACTTGCTCTAATCCGCGCGCAAGCTCCTGTTCAAGATTTGCATCGAGGTTAGGAATCCCTACGCTAGACATCGCAACTACCGAACGAAAGTAGCAAGGGATGCAATCGCATCCAAGATTGGGGTTGGGAATACCCCGAGCACAATCGTCAAGATTGCCGCAAGCCAGATCGTGATATTTGTGTAAAGAGATGGAATTATCACTGTCACCGTATCGTCTTCGGCATCAGTAAAGAACATCATCACAATTACACGGATATAGAAGAAAGCTGCGATTGCGCTCGATAAAACGCCAGCAACTACTACGGCAATATTTCCGCTGTCATAGGCAGCAGTAAAGATTGTGAACTTACCAATGAAACCTGCGGTCAATGGAATACCGGCGAATGAGAGCAAGAAGGTTGCAAAGATCAACGCCACTGCCGGTGAGCGCTTGGCAAGACCGACCCAGCGATTGAGATCAGTAACTTCACCAGATGAATCTCTCACCAGAGTCACTAACGCGAATGCGCCAAGGGTTGAGACTCCGTAGCTAGCAAGATAGAAGAGTGATGCCTTGAGGCCTTCTTGGTTCAGGGCTAGAACACCAGTAAGCAAGAAACCAGCGTGGGCTATTGAAGAATAGGCCAACATTCTCTTTACATCGCGCTGAGCTATGGCGATGACAGAACCTACGACCATAGTCAAGATTGCGACCGCAGTAATGAGCGGCTTCCAGGTCCAGACTGCGCCACCGAGTGCAACATAGAAGATTCGAAGCATCGCACCGAATGCTGCAACTTTGGTGGCTGCAGCCATAAATGCAGTGATCGGTGTTGGTGCACCTTGATAGACATCGGGTGTCCATGAATGAAATGGTGCAGCTCCAACTTTGAACAAGAGTCCAACGCTCAGTGAGACAAGTCCGATGAGCAAGAGCGCTTCATTTCCAGAGCCGCCTGCGACAGCCGAATGAATTGCACCGAGTGAAACATCTCCCGCAAATCCATAAAGGAATGCTGCGCCAAAGAGGAAGAAGGCTGATGAGTACGCACCAAGCAAGAAGTACTTCAGGGCCGCTTCTTGTGAGAGCAATCTACGGCGGCGTGAGAGTCCGGCCATCAGATACAAAGGCAATGAAAGAACTTCGAGAGCAACAAAGAGAGTGATCAAATCATTGGCAGCTGGGAAGAGCATCATTCCGCCGACAGCAAAGAGGGTAAGTGGATAGACCTCAGTCTGAATCTTTCCGGTCTGTAGCGCTGTGCGCTCTTCATTAGATCCTGGGACTGCAGATGCTTGTGCTGCGAAGGCATCGGTATCTGCAAGAAGTAAGAATGCAAAGAAAGCCAGAACCAGAATTGTTCCCTGCATGAAGAGAACTGGGCCGTCAACCACAACAGAGTTAACTGCAGCAGTTGCTGTAGAAGTTCCACGGAGTCTGAGAACTTGTGCAAAGCTCAGAACAACCGCACCCAGTGCTATCGCAAGTTGAATCGGAGCGCGATGGCGAGCAGAAACGAATGCCTCAACGATGACTGCGATAACCGCAGCACCGAAGATGATCAACATCGGGGCTAGGGCGCTATATTCGAGCGCAGGGGCATCAAAAATCATTATTTATCGCCTCCTACGATCGGTGCTGGATCGCTAAAGCCAGCCTTAGTGATGGTCTCTTGGGCCGCAGGATTAATGACATCAAGCGCCGGCTTGGGATAAAAACCAAGAGCGATAATGACGGCTATTACCGGAGCAATGGCTGAAATCTCTCGCTTGTTGAGATCTGGCAGATTCTCATTTCCTGGAGTTGTCGGACCGTGCAGCGCTTTCTGAACTGGGATCAAGATATAGAGCGCAGCCATGATGATTCCAAAGGTCGCGATGATTGCTGCGACTGGATAACGAGTATATGTACCAACTAGAACTAAGAATTCGCTCACGAAGCTTGATAGACCAGGAAGTGCCAATGAGGACATTCCAGCTATAAAGAACGACCAGGCCAGGATTGGTGTAACGCGTTGTAGCCCGCCAAAGTCAGCAATCGTTGATGAACCGCGACGAGAAATCATCCAACCCGCTGTCAAGAAGAGCGCAGCAGTGGAGAAACCATGGTTCAACATGTACAACGTCGCACCAGAGTTACCTTGCGAAGTCATCGCAAAGATTCCTAAAGTGATAAATCCGAAGTGCGAGATCGAGGTGAATGCAATCAAGCCCTTAATATCTTTCTGGCCAATTGCAAGGAAGGCGCCATAAAGAATCGAGATTACTGAAAGCGTGATAATCAGAGGTGTGAATGTTCGCGCAGCATCTGGGAATAACTCCACGCAATAGCGGATCATTCCGAATGTTCCAACCTTGTCGAGAACTCCAAGTAACAAGATAGATGTTCCTGGGGTTGCTGACTTTGCCGCATCTGGCAACCAGGTATGAAGTGGCCACAACGGCGCCTTGATGGCAAAAGCGATAAAGAAACCGAGGAATAAGAAGTTCTGGGTCGTCGAATCAATCTGTAGACCTGAGAGCGCTTCAATATCGAAGGTGCGACCAATCTGATTTCCAGAGATAACGAAGATTCCGATGATGGAGGCGAGCATCAAAAGACCGCCAAAAAGGCTATAAAGAAGGAACTTTACGGCTGCTGCTTGGCGAGCTCCGCTGCCGTAACCACCGATCAAGAAATAGACCGGGACCAACATCGCTTCGAAGAAGACATAGAAGAGGAAGAGATCTGTTGCAGCAAAGACGCCGATCATCATCGTCTCAAGAATCAGAATCAAAACATAGAAAGTCTTAACGCTAAAGCGACCATTCTCTGATTCGTTCCAGCCACCGACAATCACAATCGGAACTAAGAGAACAGAGAGCAAGATGAGAATCAAGGAGATTCCATCAACTCCAAGTTGGTAATTGATACCAAGTGCTGGAATCCATGAGTACTTCTCAACGTATTGGAATCCATTCTGGTTCGCTTCAAAACCAAGCGCTGCAGAGATTCCAACCCCCGCAACAAGCAGTGAGACTGCAAGAGCAATCTGCTTGATCAACTTGGTGTTTGCTGCAGGCATCAGCGCGATGAAGAGAGAGCCAAGTAGCGGTAGAGCGCCCATTGTTGTTAGTAGGTTCATAGCGTCACCACCAAGACTGTTACGAGTGCGAGAAGTGCGCCAATAAGAATGAGTAATGCGTAGTTACGAACATAGCCAGTCTGAAGCTTGCGCATACCGCGAGCGCTACCGACAGCAGATGCTCCAACGCCTCGCACAACGCCATCGATGACTTTCTCATCTGCCTTCACAAGTACCTCAGTTAGTTTCTGGCCAGGGCGCATAAATAGGAACTCGTTGGCATCATCTTGCAAGAGATCGCGACGAGCGACGCGAGTAAAGATGCTGACATCTTGTGGAGCTGTTGCTGAAAGCTCGCCGCGATACTTCGCAAGGGCGATTCCAACACCAATCAATACTGCGGTGACAGCAAGGGCTGAGACGACAATCGGTGGCAAGAGTTCTGTGTGTTCGTGATGATGCTTATCTACTACTGGAGCAAGCCACTTAACGATGGCTTTTCCGTTGTAGAGAAGGTATCCAGAGGCCACAGAACCAACGGCTAGGACTGCCATCGGGGCCCACATTAAGAATGGGGACTCGTGCGGATGTGCGTCATCTGCCCAACGCTTATTTCCAAAGAAGGTCATCAACATAACGCGGGTCATATAGAACGCGGTGATAATCGCACCAAGAAGCGCAGCTGATCCAAAGATCACACCTTGGAAGCCGCCAGCATTAAACGCAGTTTCAATGATCTTATCTTTGGAGTAATACCCAGCAAATGGTGGAACACCGATGATTGCGAGATAGCCAAGACCAAATGTGATTGCTGTGATTGGCATGAACTTTGCTAGTCCACCATAGCGACGCATATTGACTTCATCATTCATGCCATGCATGACAGAGCCTGCACCGAGGAACATCCCGGCTTTGAAGAATCCGTGGGTCAACAAGTGCATGATTGCGAAGGCATAACCTGCAGGACCAAATCCAGTTGCAAGAATCATGTAACCAATCTGGGACATGGTTGAGGCGGCGAGCGCTTTCTTGATGTCATCTTTTGCTGTACCGATGATTGCACCAAAGAGCAGGGTGATAATTCCGATAATCACAACAGCAAGTTGAGCATTTGGTGCGTTATCAAAGACGAAGTTAGAACGAGTGATTAAGTAGACGCCTGCAGTAACCATGGTTGCGGCGTGAATCAAGGCAGAAACTGGAGTCGGACCAGCCATCGCATCGCCGAGCCATGCTTGCAATGGGAACTGTGCGGATTTACCCGTAGCAGCAAGGAGCAACATCAAGCCCATTGCAGTTAGGGCAGTTTCACTTGCACCGCCGACTTTCTCTTCGATGCCGATAAATGAAACAGCGCCGAAGTTTGCGAAAGCGATCATGATGGCAATCGATAGACCAAGGTCTCCGACGCGGTTGGCTACGAAAGCTTTCTTTGCTGCGGTGGCGTACTCAGGCTTCTGATTCCAGAAACCGATAAGTAGGTATGAAGCAAGGCCCACGCCCTCCCAGCCCACATAGAGGTTGAGATAGGAATCGCCCAGCACCAGAAGGAGCATGGCTGCGATGAAGAAGTTCAAATACGCAAAGAATCGGCGGCGATCGCGGTCATGGGACATATATGCGATCGAATAGATATGAATCAGAGTTCCGACGCCGGTAATAAGAAGGACGAATGCAATCGAGAGTTGATCGAGCAAGAGCCCGGCATCAACATTGAAGGATCCAACTGAGATCCATGTGAAGAGTTTCTGGGTCAGTGCGCGAGATTCTTCAGGACGATCGCGCATGGCCAAGAACTCCATGACGCCCAGTACGAAGATGCTGGCAGATACCAAGGTAGCGAAGATATGTCCCCACTTATCAGCCTTGCGACCCAACAACATCAAGAATGCTGAGCTCAAGAGCGGCAGCGCGATGAAATAGACCAAGTTCTCTGATGTCATTTATCGACTCAACAAACTTGCATCATCAACGGATGCAGATCGGCGGGACCGGAAGATAGTGACGATGATTGCAAGGCCAACCACAACTTCGCAGGCAGCCACCACCATCGTGAAGAACGCGATGACTTGACCTTCGAGGTTGCCATTGATCTTTGCGAAAGTTACAAAGGCGAGGTTTGCGGCGTTGAGCATTAACTCGATACACATGAAGACCACAATCGCGTTGCGACGTACAACAACGCCAACTGCGCCGATTGAGAAAAGAATGGCTGAGAGATATAAGTAATTTGTTGGATTCATTACTTCTTGCCCTCCTCATCAATCTTTGGAAGACCTTCAAGAGCATATGACTTGGTCTCTTGAACATCTCCACGGCGATGAAGAACTTCAGCGATCGAAAGATCAGAAGGTGATCCGTCAGGCAATAACGCTGGAAGATCGACTGCGTTATTGCGGGCATACACACCAGAACCTGGAAGACCTGCGGCGGTTGCAATCGACTTGCCACGGAAGCGAGCGATCGAACGGGCGCGCTGTGAGGTCTTGGCGCCATCGCTCTTCTCAGAGTGGGCAAGAACCATTGCGCCTAAAGCTGCAGTAATAAGGAGCGCAGAAATCACTTCAAAGGCCCATACATAGTCGCCAAAGAGCAGCTGGGCTAGGCCCTGAACGTTGCCGCCTTCGTTGGCCGCGGCCAATCCAACTGACCTAGTACCAAGATCTGCGCGGGCAATAAGTGAGGTAAGTGCTGCAGAGAATCCGAGTGCGGTGAAAATCGCAACGGAGCGAAGTCCTTTGATCTTCTCAGCCAGAGAATCAGATGAATCAACGCCAACCAACATCAAGATGAAGAGGAAGAGCATCATTACTGCGCCGGTATAAACCACAATCTGAACGATGCCGAGGAATGGCGCCTCGAGTGCGATATAGAAAATCGCCAAGGTGATCATTACCCACGCAAGAAGAATCGCAGAGTGAACTGCTTTCTTCATGAAGAGCATCGCAATCGATGCTGCTACTGCTAGAGGTGCAAGCACCCAGAAGAGGATTGATTCGCCGGTCACTTATTTACCTCTTGTGAAGGATGTGATTCCTTGATCTCGCCACGGTAGTAATTGTTGTGATCAGAGCCTGGATACATCGGATGTGGAGGCATCAACATTCCGTTGCGTAGCGGAGCGAGGAGATCTTCTTTCTCCCAGATTAATTTCTCACGCTTGTCATCAGCAATTTCATATTCGTTTGTCATCGTCAACGCACGAGTTGGGCATGCTTCAATGCAGAGTCCACAGAAAATACAACGGAGATAATTGATCTGATAAACCTTGGCATGGCGCTCGCCAGGAGACATACGGTTCTCTTCTGTGTTGCTCTCGCCTTCGACATAAATCGCATCTGCTGGGCATGCCCACGCACAGAGCTCGCATCCGATGCACTTCTCTAGACCATCTTCATAACGATTGAGTTGGTGACGGCCATGAAAACGTGGTTGTACTTCTGGCTTTACTTCTGGATATTCAATCGTGTTTGGCTTCTTGAACATCGTGCTGAATGTGACCCAGAAACCCTTGAGTTGGCGGAAGAAGCTGGAAGGCTCTTGGCCGGTCACAGGAACCGCTGATTCTGCAGCCTTTTCGATCGCATCAGAGCGCTTTGGTTCTAAGTGAAATTCGCTCATTATTCATCCGCTTTCTGCATAGTGATCGAACGTTGAGGCAAAGCCGGTACTGGGAATGATGGTTCGGGCATCTCGCCGACATAACGCGCAGCTTCTTCGGCTTTCTTCTTCGATGAATCGTAGAGAGAAAGTGCTGCAAGTACTGCAAGGACTACGCCACCGGTAAATGCTGCGATGACAAATTGAGAAGCGCCTTGTTGTGTCATCAAGCGAAGGGTTGCGACCACAAGAATCCATGCGACGTTGACAGGTATCAGAACTTTCCAACCAAACTTCATGAACTGGTCATAGCGAAGTCTTGGAAGAGTTCCACGTAGCCAGACAAAGAAGAAGAAGAATCCAAGAACCTTTAAGAAGAACCAGATAAAGCTAAACCATCCGCCAAGCCACGATGATGTAAATCCAAGTCCTGGAGGAGCACTTGGCCCACCGAGGAAGAGAGTTGTGGCAAGCGCAGATACCGCAATGATGTTGACGTATTCAGCTAAGAAGAAGAGAGCAAACTTCAATGATGAATACTCTGTATGGAATCCACCCACTAATTCACCTTCTGCTTCAGCTAAATCAAATGGCGCACGGTTAGTTTCACCGACCATCGAGATCACATAAATTGCAAATGATGGGAAGAGTACGACGACATTCCACCACGTTGATTGCGAAGCGATGATGTCACCAGTGGACATAGAGCCGGCATAGATGAATACGCCGACAAAAGAGAGTCCCATTGCAATTTCATAGGAGATAACTTGAGCGCTCGAGCGCAGTCCACCCAGTAGTGGATAGGTCGAACCAGATGACCAACCTGCAAGGACGATGCCGTAAACACCGATGGATGCGGTCGCAAGAACATAAAGCACGCCGACAGGAAGATCGGTGAGTTGCATGATCGTCTCTTCACCAAAGAAGTTAACGACGCCCGTCATCGGGATAACCGCAAAGGCCATAAAGCAGGTAGTGGCGCTGATAATCGGGGCCAAGATAAAGACGGCGCGATCTGCAGCCTTAGGAATGATGTCCTCTTTAAGAGCCAACTTCACTCCATCGGCGAGAGCTTGAATAAGTCCAAAAGGCCCGACGCGATTTGGTCCAAGGCGCATCTGCATGCGAGCTACTAAACGACGCTCGCCCCAAACAGAGAGAAGAGTAAGAACCACACAGAGCACGAAGACGAGAAGACCTTTGAGTGCGATTACCCAACCTGGATCATCGAGAAGTACTGCGGAGTTACTCATGCTTTCACCACCGATACCGGGCCAGATGCAACAACTAGTTTTGCGATTGCGCGAGATTCGACTGAGTTACGTGGAATCCATATTGAGTTCTCATCGATTGCATCAATTTCGCATGGCAGAGTGATCGAACCTTGTGAAGTCGAAACTGTCACAAGATCGCCTTTCTTAACGCCCAGTGATGCCGCACGATGTGCAGAGATCACAAGGACTGAAGGATGTGCGGTTCCAGCCAAGTTGTTTTCGCCATCTTGTAGGGAACCGGCATCAAGTAACAATCTCCACGAAGACAAAATTGCTTTATCTGATGGTGTGCTGACAGTTCCTGCGGCGACTGGTGAGAATGATGCACGAGCTTCCCAGTTGCCGAGTGAGTTGAACTCTTCACGAGCTGCAGTAACGGTTGGGAGATTGATGGGTGTTCCCATCTGATCTGCCAACATCGACAAGATACGAACATCGCTGCGGGTGAGGGAATCTTCAATCGCGGTTTCAAACGTACGAGAGCGACCTTCCCAGTTAATGAATGTTCCGCTCTTTTCTACGACTGCGGCGACTGGTAATACGACATTTGCAATCTCAGTGATTGCGCTATGGCGGATCTCAAGGGAGACAACAAATGCTTTTGCTAGTCCATCGTGATGATGAGCCGAGATATCCAGCGGATCGACGCCACCCACGAGCAGCGCTTCGATATTTCCATCATGAAGATCCTTCAAAATCGCTTCGGTATCGCGTCCCACAGCAGATGGCAGGCCTTCAACGCCCCACGCTGCTTGTAGATCTACGCGGGCTGCGATTTCAGTAACTGGACGTCCGCCAGGCAGAAGATTTCCGATTGCGCCAGCTTCAAGCGCGCCACGTTCGCCTGCGCGACGCGGAATCCATGCCAACTTGGCACCAGATGATTGAGCAAGGGCGACGGCTGCCGAAATCGCACCAGCGCTCTCTGAGAGTCGCTCGCCAACCAGAATCACAGATTTACCTGTGAGCCCTGAGATCTTGGAAATCGATGCCGCTTCATTTCCAGCAGTTGTTGATATTAATTCTGCTTGAAGTTTCTTGTTGCCACGTGATGCAAATGGCGCAACAGCGGTGACTTTCATTGAGCGTTTACGAACTTGCTTGTAGATACGCAAGAAGACGATCGGTGATTCTTCTTCTGCTTCAAAACCAAGAAGAAGTACGTGATCTGCGCGATCAAGATCCTTGTAATTGACTTGTGTTCCGACAACATGAGAGGCCAAGAAGTTACGTTCTTCTTCTGAAGTCAAGCGAGCGCGGAAATCAATATCATTTGAGCCAAGAGCTACGCGAGCAAACTTTGCATAACCATATGCATCTTCCAGAGTTGCGCGACCACCAACAAGTACTGCAGCACGATTTGCTTCCAGCCCAATAGCTGCAGCATGAAGCGCTTCTGGCCATGAAGCCTCGCGTAATTCACCGTTCTCGTCGCGGATGAGAGGGGTAGTAATTCTGTCTTTCTGATTTACATACTTAAATGCCCAACGACCTTTATCGCAGTTCCACTCTTCATTGACCTGAGCATCATCGCCAGCCAGACGACGTAGCGTCTTACCGCGGCGGACATCGGTACGCATATCGCAGCCCGATGCGCAGTGTTCGCAGGCCGATGGAGTCGAGACAAGATCAAATGGACGAGCGCGGAAGCGATAGGAAGCGCCAGTCAGAGCTCCGACTGGGCAGATTTGTACGGTATTTCCCGAGAAGTACGACTCAAATGGGTCGTTCTCGTAGATACCTACTTGTTGCAGCGCTCCACGTTCATTCAAAGTGATGAATGGATCGCCAGCAATCTGTTCTGAGAAACGTGTACAGCGCGCACAGAGAATGCAACGTTCGCGATCAAGTAATACTTGTGAAGAGATATTGATTGGCTTTTCAAATGTGCGCTTGTAACCTTCAAAGCGAGATTCTTCTCGGCCGTTGCTCATCGCTTGATTCTGAAGTGGACACTCGCCGCCCTTGTCACAGACTGGGCAATCAAGTGGGTGATTAATCAACAACAACTCCATAATTCCTTGTTGCGCTTTATCAGCAACTGGTGAAGTGAGTTGGGTGTTGACAATCATTCCGGTTTCGACCGGGATGGTGCACGATGCTTGTGGCTTAGGAAACTTACGGCCATTGATTTCAATCTCGACCAAACATTGGCGACATGCTCCGACGGGATCAAGCAATGGGTGATCACAGAAACGTGGGATTTGAATTCCAAGTTTTTCTGCAGCGCGGATAACAAGAGTGCCTTTAGGAACAGTTACTTCAAAACCATCGATGACGAGAGTAATCATCTCGACCTGGGTTTCTGCTGCGATCTCTTGAGTGCTCACTAGCGCACGCCTCCATCAGCCAATGCAAAAACGGTTGACTTCGCTGGATCAAATGGGCAGCCACCGTTACGCAGGTGCTCCATATATTCCTCGCGGAAATACTTAAGTGAAGAAATAATTGGGCTTGCGGCGCCATCAGCAAGAGCGCAGAACGAACGACCCGCGATGTTGTCACAGAGATCCAACAACTTATCTAGATCTGCTGCTTCACCTTTGCCGCTCTCAAGATCTTTCAAGATCTGTACCAACCACCAGGTTCCTTCACGACAAGGGGTGCATTTTCCGCATGATTCATGCTTATAAAACTCGGTCCAGCGCAATACAGCGCGAACGACACATACTGTTTCATCAAAGATCTGGAGTGCTTTTGTGCCGAGCATAGAGCCAGCGGCAGCAACGCCTTCGTAATCTAATGGAGTATCAAGGTGCTCATCAGTAAAGAGTGGAGTCGATGATCCACCAGGTGTCCAGAACTTAATCTTGTTTCCGTTGCGCATTCCGCCTGCGAGATCTATCAATTCGCGCAATGTGATTCCAAGCGGCGCTTCAAACTGTCCCGGATTCTTAACATGACCTGACAATGAATAGAGCGTGAAGCCCTTGCTCTTTTCAGTTCCCATCGATGCAAACCATTCAACGCCGTTATTGACTATGGCAGGAACTGAGGCAACTGATTCAACATTGTTCACAACGGTTGGGCGTGCATAGAGACCAGCGATGGCAGGAAACGGTGGACGCAAGCGTGGCTGGCCACGGAAACCTTCGAGCGAATCTAGTAGCGCAGTCTCTTCACCACAGATATATGCGCCTGCACCAACATGCAGCACGAGTTCGAGATCAAAACCTTTACCGAGAATGTTCTTACCCAACAAGCCAGCCTTGTACGCATCTTCTATCGCTTGTTGAACGCGACGGATGATGTGTGTGACTTCGCCGCGAATATAAATAAATGCATGATTTGCGCGGATTGCGTAAGAACCGATGATGATTCCTTCAACCAATACATGTGGATTAGCCATCAACATCGGCATGTCTTTGCAGGTACCTGGTTCTGATTCATCAGCGTTGACGACGAAGTAATGCTCTTTGTTATCGCCTTGTGGGATAAATCCCCATTTCATTCCGGTTGGGAAACCTGCGCCACCGCGACCACGCAGGCCTGAGTCTTTGACTAGTTGAATGACATCGTCTGGGGCCATAGAAAGCGCTTTTTCTACAGCTTTATAGCCACCATTGCGCTTATAGCCCTCAATAGTGAAGGAATCTTTCTGATCCCAGGATGCTGAAAGTACGGGAGTCAACTTCGTCATTTACTTGGCTCCTTTTTCTTTAGCAATCTTCAAACCAAGAAGTGTTGGCTCGCCTGCTTGAACACCTTCATGTGCGCGGCCATCGCTGAGGCCAGCAAGAACTGCAGAGTTCTCTTTCCAGGTCGGCAACTTGTTTGGTCCGCGAGTAGGAGCTGGTGGATTTCCTTGGCGCATTGCATCAACGAGATCCTTCGCAGATTGGACAGTCTGGTTGTCGTAGAACTCCCAGTTAGCCATGACGACAGGTGCATAATCACATGCTGCGTTACATTCGATATGTTCAACAGATACTTTTCCATCCGCAGTAACTTCATCGTTTTCAATTCCTAGATGATCTTTCAACGCGGCAAAAATTGCGTCTCCACCCATAACCGCACAGAGTGTGTTAGTGCAGACACCAACATGGTATTCACCGACCGCTTTGCGCTTGTATTGGGTATAGAAGGTTGCGACTGCGCTGACTTCAGCAGTCTCAAGATTAAGTTTGGCAGCAATTACTTCGATGCTCTCTGGTGTTACGTATCCATCTTTAGATTGTGCGAAATGCAACAAAGGCATGATTGCAGAACGTGAACGTGGATAACGATTGATAATCGAATCCATTACAGAATTATCGGCATCTGTCAGAGGCATTAGCGGTCCACATCTCCCATCACTGGATCAATCGATGCAACTGCAGCAACAACATCGGCAATCAACGAGCCTTCGCACATCGCTGAAGTCGCTTGAAGATTGCTAAATGAAGGGGTGCGGAAATGCACGCGATAAGGGCGAGTTCCACCATCAGAAACTAAGTGCGCGCCAAGCTCTCCACGTGGTGATTCCACGGGGCTGTAGACCTGTCCGGCCGGAACTCGGAAACCTTCGGTCACGATCTTAAAGTGATGAATCAGAGCTTCCATCGAGGTTCCCATGATCTGGCGGATGTGATCAAGTGAGTTACCAAGTCCATCGCCACCCAAAGCTAATTGCGCAGGCCATGCAATCTTCTTATCTGCAACCATCACGGGCGCACCATCAAGCTTGTCTAACTTGTCGCAGCACTGTTCGATGATGCGTAGTGATTGCTCGAGTTCTTGCATGCGGATCAAGAAGCGTCCATAAACATCGCAGGTATCTGCAGTAATGACATCAAAGTCATAATCTTCATAACCGCAATATGGCTGGGTCTTACGGAGATCCCATGGCATGCCGGTCGAGCGAAGAACTGGGCCAGTAACGCCAAGAGTGATACATCCAGCCAGATCGAGGTATCCAACATCTTTGGTGCGCTTGATCCAGATTGAATTACCGATCAACAGATCTGCATTATCTTTAAAGTTCTTACGGAGATCTTTCACAAGTTCGCGCACATGAGCGACTGTGCCTTCTGGGAGATCCTGGGCTACTCCACCAGGGCGGATGTAAGCCATATTCATACGAAGTCCAGAGACCTTCTCAAATACATCCAAGACTTTTTCGCGCTCGCGGAATGCAAAGAACATCGGAGTAATTGCGCCAAGCTCGAGTGCGCCAGTACCAAGAGCAACCATATGTGATGAGATGCGATTGAACTCCATCATCATCACGCGGATGACGGTCGCGCGCTCAGGAACATCGTTAGTGATGCCCAGCAACTTCTCAACGCCCAAGCAATAAGCAGTCTCATTGAACAATGGGCTCAAATAATCCATGCGGGTCACGAAAGTCACGCCCTGGGTCCAGGTACGGAATTCAGTGTTCTTCTCGATTCCGGTATGGAGATATCCGATACCGCAACGAAGTTCTGTGATTGTTTCGCCCTCAAGCTCGAGCATCAGGCGGAGCACGCCATGTGTTGATGGGTGCTGTGGTCCCATGTTTACAACAACGCGTTCTTCTTTCGCGCTACCGATCTCGCTTGCTACTTGATCCCAATCTCCACCAGTGACTGAATAGATTGTTCCTTCAGTCGTCTCACGCGATGATGCGAATGTACTCATCGATATGACCTCCTGTTATCAGGAGCAGGAACTGTTGCGCCGATGTACTCGACTGGAATTCCACCGAGTGGATAATCCTTACGCTGTGGATGTCCGGGCCAATCATCAGGCATCAAAATACGAGTCAGAGCTGGATGTCCATCAAAGATGATCCCGAACATGTCGTATGTCTCGCGCTCATGCCAATTTGTTCCCGCCCATACCTCGACAAGTGAAGGGACGCGTGGATCAGATTCTGGAGCAGAGACTTCAAGACGGAGACGACGGTTGTGTGTCATCGAAAGTAATTCATAGACAGCGTGAAGTTCGCGATCTTTATCTTCTGGGTAATGAACACCAGCAACACCCAAACAAACTTCGAAACGCAAAGTTTCGGTATCACGCAAAGTTTTGGCCACATCAAAGAGTCGAGCGCGTTTGATATGTAGCGTCAGTTCACCACGATCGACGACTACTTTTTCAATCGCGTCGTTAAATTCTGGGAATGCTTTCTCTAGTTCGTCTGCAACATCATCGAAGTAAGAACCATATGGGCGTTGGGCAGAATCTTGCGAGAATGAAGAGCGCACCAATCCACCGTAACCTGACGTATCACCGGTTCCGGAGGCGCCAAACATGCCTTTTTGATCGCTCATCATGGCTGCTTTCCAAAGACGGGAACTTGATGGGTAGGAACGGCAGCAAGAGCAGCGGCTTCAACTTCCTTGATGATCTTTGCGCGATTAACGCCAAGCTTTTCGTTGCCGATCTGTTCGTGCAGTTTCAAAATTGCATCCATCAACATCTCAGGTCTTGGTGGACAACCTGGCAGATAAATATCAACGGGGATGATGTGATCGACGCCTTGAACAATCGCATAGTTATTGAACATTCCGCCCGATGATGCACATGCGCCCATCGAGAGCACCCACTTTGGAGCGGTCATTTGATCGTAGATCTGGCGGACGACTGGTGCCATCTTGTTTGAGACGCGACCTGCGACGATCATCAAATCTGCTTGACGTGGCGATGCGCGGAAAACTTCCATTCCGAAACGCGAGATGTCGTACTTGCCTGCAGAACCAATCGCCATCATTTCGATTGCGCAGCACGCGAGGCCGAATGTTGCAGGCCAGAGCGAGTTCTTGCGCATGTAACCCGCCAATTTTTCGACGGTGGTAAGCAGAAAACCTGAGGGGAGTTTCTCTTCTAGACCCATGTTTAATCCCATTCCAATCCGCCGCGGCGCCATACATAGGTATATGCCACGAAAACTGTGAGGATGAAGATGACCATTTCGATTAATCCAAAGAGTGCGAGTTGGTCATACGCAACAGCCCATGGATACAAGAAGACAATTTCAATATCAAAGATGATGAAGAGCATTGCAGTTAAGAAGTACTTGACCGGGAAACGTCCGCCGCCTTGTGCTTGGGGGCTTGGTTCGATTCCGCATTCATAGGCATCGAGCTTGGCTCTGTTGTAACGCTTGGGGCCAGAAAGTGCGCCTGCGACGATCGAGAAGATCGCGAACCCGAAGCCAATCGCGCCAATAACGATGATCGGGACATATGGGTTCACAACGCTGAATCTTAGGTGAGGCCTAGAAAATGAGGGAAATTAGGAGCCCTTGATGGCTGTGTGAACTGCCACAACTCCCCCCGTGAGGTTTACCCACGAAGGATTCCTCCAGCCCGCCGCACTCATATCAGCGGCTAGCTGCTCTTGGGTGGGCCATGCACGGATCGATTCGGCCAGATACACATAAGCCGATGGGTTTGATGAGGTCCGCTTTGCCAATTTAGGCAACGCTTTCATGAGGTAATTCATGTAGAGAATACGAAATGGCGCAAAGGTCGGCGTTGAGAATTCAACAATCACCATACGTCCACCAACCTTGGTGACTCGCAGCGCTTCCTTTAGAGCTTTCTTGAAATCATGTGTGTTACGTAAACCAAATGAGATTGTTGTGACATCAAATTGATTCTCATCGAATGGCAGATTGAGTGCATCGCCTTTAACAAACTTTAGATAAGGGCGCGCTTTTCTTCCTTGCGCCAACATGCCTTCGGAGAAATCTAGTGATGTGATATCAGCGCCAGCTTTGAAGAGAGGTTCGCTAGAAGATCCAGGACCTGCAGCTATATCTAGAATCTTCATGCCAGGACTTGGGTTAATGATGGTCTGGACTTTCTTTCGCCAACGTTTTGTTTGACCCAAACTCAATAGGTCGTTGACCAAGTCATAACGTCGCGCGACTGCATCGAACATCGATGAGACTTCTTCGGGATCCTTACCAAGGTCAGCTCGACTCACGCGCCTATCATCCCTAGCGGTACGCTAACTCCACAAGTTGAACGGAGAGCCATGCACATCTCAATCACGACGGAGTTGCTCGGAGAGCACCCGCCGCTGCTTGAAATCTCTGTTCCTGAAATCCACGATGATGCGCTGACCTCATGGGTCCGTGGTGGCGATGGAATGATCGGATTTGGTATCTACAAATCTCATGTCGTCAAAGGCGCCCATCGCTTCGAGCAAGCTCGCCAATGGTGGCGCGAACAAGTAAATGGCCTTGATATTCACAATAACGTTCATGGCACTGGAACCGGCCCGATTCTCTTTACTTCCTTCTCTTTCGATGAAGCTGAAGATTCAATATTGATAATCCCAAAAGTCGTTGTAGGACAACGAAATGGGAAGTCTTGGATTACCTGGATTGGCGCAACTCCCCAGCCCGCACTTCACAAAGCAACGCACAAATCAGCCCCCCTCAATCTCTCGTGGAGCGGCAGTAACGGCGATGTCTGGCAAGACCGCGTCGCGCGCGCCGTAGAAAAGATTAAGAACAATCAATTAGAGAAAGTTGTTCTTGCCCGCTTTGTCACCGGCACAACACAAGAGAAAATCGACCAACGCAATTTACTTCGCCAACTTGCTACCGAGTATCCATCTACCTGGGTTTATTCCAATCACGGACTAGTCGGTGCAACTCCTGAATTGTTGGTTCGCCTCAGCAAATCTCTTGTCACATCGCGCATCCTTGCTGGGACGATCCGCAAGACCGGCGATGATGAACGCGATCTCGCACTTGCTGGATCACTTGCACGTTCATCTAAAGATCTAGAGGAACACGAATACGCAGTTCGCTCGGTTGCTGAAGCGCTCTCGCCGTTCTGTACTTCCACTAACGTTCCGGAAACACCATTTGTTCTGCACTTATCGAATGTCATGCACCTTGCTACTGATGTCACCGGAGTTCTCTCTGATTCATCTAACCCAGCAGATGTCTTTGATTTAGTCTCGCGCCTTCATCCATCTGCAGCGGTGTGTGGAACTCCAACCGATGTCGCAAAGCGCACAATTGATGAGATTGAGGGCATTTCTCGCGGTCGATACGCAGGTCCGATCGGTTGGATCGATGCAAAAGGCGATGGTGAACTCGGTATTGCGCTGCGGTGTGGCCAGATTTCACACGACGGCCAATCAATCAGAATCTATGCAGGCTGCGGAATTGTGGCAGGTTCTGACCCTGAGCGTGAATACGCCGAGAGCCAAGCTAAGTTATTGCCGATGCGCAGCGCTTTAGAGAAGCACTAACTCTTTATATTTCTTTACCACGTTATAGATCGAATCAGCGTTCTGCTCTCGATGAGGCATCTTGGCAACAATCACATGTAGCGCTGGATAGATTCGTTGCATCGATATATGAAGCTCTTTTCCGCTGCGCACTTCTTCTACTGAAACTCCGAAGCCTGCAACAATCTTGCTAATGTCTTTGCCGTGTGGGGTACCAAAGATAGTTTCAAAGCCATCAACACCACGTTGAGGAAGAGTTGAGAAGATTCCACCTCCATCGTTATCAACCACAACAATTGTTAAAGCATCTGATGTGGGATTAACCAGGGCAGAAATATCGTGCAAGAAAGCCAAGTCGCCGATGATTGCGTAGGTCTCATCATGCTTACTTGCAATACCCATCGCAGTAGAGATGTTTCCATCAATGCCTGCCAGTCCACGATTGGCATAGGTTTCGATTCCAGTACGTGGCACAGCGAAACTTTCTATATCTCTAATTGGGCGAGACGATGAGATGAATAAGGCTGCATCATCTTCCAACTCTTCTGACACAACTGCAGCGACTTCGGCTTCTGACCAATCTGGAAGTTCTGCCAGAGCTGCTGCTGCGATCTCTTCAAACTTATGCCAAGCCTCATGCCAAGTGTTATCGATATCCAGCGCATTTACCTGTGGAATCACGCGATGGGTCTCATCAGCGCTGCGTGATGTATCGATTTTCTCTAAGCGTGGATCAATCACCATGACCCGCTTAGAGCCTTGAATATAAGCGTTAATGCTACGTGACAAGGTCGTGCGACCAATCACCACGACGAGATCAGCGGCAAGTTCGCGGCGTACTCGCTCATCAGATAAAACGATGGGTGCATGTGCAATTGCGTTCTCAAAAACCAATGGGTCTTCGGCCACAATCGGTGCGCCTAGCGAGTCAGCGAGATCTTCAATGTCATCGACTGCAAATCCTGCGCGATCATGACCCACAATCACGATGTTCTTCTGGGTTTTAACGCTAATTTCACCCGCAACTACTTCTCCGTGAACTACAGGTGAGGGATGAATTCCTGATAGCCAATCGTTGGAATCTTCGGGAAGCAAAGGTTCATCAAATTGCAGATTGATATGCACTGGACCATGTCCACTTAGGAATTTGGCAAGATTTAATGGCGCTGCTGTATCAATACTGTGGCGGACAAATTCACCGAAGATTGCGTGTTGATTGGTGGTCTGATTTGAACCAGTCTTACGCAGCCTTGATGGACGATCTGCGGTGAGAAGTAAAAGATCAATATCGCTGTGATGTGCCTCTAAAACAGCAGGGTAGTAATTGGCTACGGCTGTGCCGCTGGTGCAGACAACCGGAACATACTTGCCTGAGGCTTTCGAGATTCCTAGTGCAAAGAAAGCAGCCCCACGTTCGTCGATGCGCACATGAAGATTGATCAAGCCCTTCTCTTGGGCTTGATAAAGAGCGATAGAGAGCGGCGCATTTCTAGAACCTGGTGAGAGAACTACATCTTCCACGCCGAGTTCAATTAACTGGCGCACGGTATGGCGCGCAAGAGCTGTTGAGACGCTCATACTGCCCCCTTTAGATTCCACACTTCTGTCAGGCGATTTCGCCACCACTCTAATCGCTCATGGGAAACCTTGAATCTCTCCAACCTCTCAAGATCGGGCTCATATGTGACGACGCTCATCACACCGTTAGTGATCGGGATTTCACCGAGGTCTTCTGCCATCAGCGCGCCGGTTGCCAACCCACACGCGTATTTCAACTCTGGCAATTGCGCAGCAAGCTTGAGCCCATGCGAGATTCCCACCGCGGATTCCAAAGCGCTCGATACAACAACGGGAAGCTTGTGATGCGCCGCTAGTTGTAGCGCGCGATTAATTCCACCCAGAGGCGCCACTTTCAACATAAGAATATCGATGGCGCCATCAAGGCTAATGGCGAATGGATCTTTAGCTTTGCGCAGCACTTCATCGCCAGCGATTTTGACATCAACCACTAAACGATTTTTCAATTCCTTTAATTCATCAAGAGTTGCAACAGGCTGCTCCACATATTCCAGAGCTTCCCCAGCAACGTCACCAACTATGGTACGGATATTGAAGACCGCATCATCAACGCTCCATGATCCATTGACATCAATACGGATTTTTGCGTTAGGTAAATACTTTCTTACTCGCGTGATGCGAACTAAATCTTCACGTATTCCAGTTCCGACTTTGATCTTCACGGTATTAACGCCGGGATACCAGGAAAGAATCCGTTCTATCTCTGCTTCATCATCAGATGCTGGCACTGTTGCATTGACTGGAATTTCCATCCAAAGCGGTGCATCAAAACGCGTAGTCGCAGCTTCGATTGCACTTTCAAGCCAGAGCAATGATTCCTGCGCGTCATACTCAAGAAATGGCGCAAATTCTCCCCACCCTGCAGTCGATTTAAAGAGCGCTGTTTCGCGCACCTCGATGCCGCGAAACTTTGTCTTCATCGGCAGAGCCACAACTCGCAGAGAGGCGAGAGCCTCATCCAGCGTTAAAGACATGATTTATGGGCGCTTAGGGAACTTATCGAAGTTCGGTGCGCGCTTCTCTTTATATGCATCGCGACCTTCTTGTCCTTCTTCAGTGAGGTAGAAGAGCAGGGTCGCATCGCCAGCGAGTTGTTGAACGCCAGCAAGGCCATCATCTGCTGCGTTAAGCCCTGCTTTCAAAAGGCGCAAAGCCATCGGTGAATGACGGAGCATCTCGCGCGCCCAAGAAACTGTTTCTGCTTCTAACTCTTTGACTGGAACAACTGTGTTTACAAGTCCCATTTCCAACGCTTCCTTTGCGTCGTATTGGCGGCACATAAACCAGATCTCGCGCGCTTTTTTCTGGCCAACATGACGTGCAAGTATCCCTGCGCCATATCCACCATCGAAAGATCCGACCATCGGCCCGGTCTGACCAAACTTTGCGTTATCTGCTGCGACTGTGATGTCACAAACTACGTGCAGAACATGGCCGCCACCGATTGCCCAACCCGCAACCATTGCAATAACTGGTTTTGGTGTGCGACGGATCTGTACTTGTAAATCTAGAACGTTGAGTCGGCCAATACCTTTCTTGCCGACTGCATCGCTGCCGATATATCCATCATCGCCGCGCACTGAGATATCGCCACCAGAACAGAATGCTTCATCACCTTCGCCGGTGAAGATAATGACGCCGACTTTGTCATCATCTCGTGCGAAATTGAAAGCTTCTTGTAGTTCTGCCAAGGTTTCTGGGCGGAATGCATTACGTACCTGAGGGCGATTAATTGTTATCTTCGCCATCCCCTCGGCTACTTCGTAACGCACATCCGTGAAATTCTCTGAACCTGCGCCACGTTGCCATTGCGGAATCGTGCGACTTCCTGGTTCGCGCTTAATCGGCTTGCTCATATGGCATACCCTACGGTGGTTATGGTTTCCACGGTAAAGCGAAAAGTGCAGGTAATCGATAGTTCGTGGTCGACCCCACAATTACTCGATGCCTTACTTGCCGCCCTCAAGGGCGATGGCCCCGCACTTGCGACAGCGCCCATCGATACCGATGAGGTCGATCCCAAAGTAGCCCTGATTGTCACAACTTCAGGCTCAACCGGTAATCCCAAATCAGTTCTTTTATCTGCACATTCTTTACTTGCAAACGCGCGCGCTACACATAAATACATCGGAGCAAGTGCAGGTCAAAGATGGTCGCTTCTCCTTCCTACTTCACATATTGCGGGTTTGAATATCTTGATTCGCTCGATTGAACTGGGAACACAACCTGTCGCTGTTGAAAGTGGCGCCGATTTTTCAGCGATTGTTCCCACACAATTACATCGCGCTCTAACGTCAGATTCTCTACTCCTTGCGCATTTGAAGAAATGTCAATCTGTTCTGGTTGGCGGTGGTCCGCTTGATGCAGAACTTCGTCAACGAGCAATCGATGCCGGTATCAACGTCATTACTACCTATGGAATGACAGAAACCTCTGGTGGCGTGGTCTATGACGGCAACTCACTCGAGGGAATCTCTATCGAAATTCAGGATGGCCGTATTGCTCTACAAGGTCCACAGGTCGCACTCGGCTATCTCGACTCAACCTTGCCTACCAACAACGGTTGGTTTATCACCAACGATCTCGGTGAAATCAAAGATGGAATGTTGATTGTTCATGGTCGCGCTGATGATCAGATCATTTCGGGCGGCGAGAAGATTTCATTGAGCGCTATTGAGACTTATCTACAGAGCGAATTCAAAAATCCTGACATCATCGCCTTCGCACACAGAGATCGTGAATGGGGCGAGAAGTTATGTATCGCCACCACAACTGATATCGCGCTCGAATCACTGCAAGTGAAACTCAAGGAAAGATTTGGGGCACACGCATCTCCAAAAGAGTTATTCAAGGTTGCATCTATTCCATACTTAGCTATCGGAAAACCAGATCGAAAGAAGCTTGCAGATGACCACGCGTGAACAATGGATAGCTGGGGCTCGCCCTAAAACCTTGCCTGCCGCTATCGCGCCGGTATTGGTGGGCACTGCTTTTGCGGGATACAACGCCACCGTTCTTCACACTTTTTTAGCTCTCGTTGTAGCCCTCGGACTACAAGTTGGCGTCAATTACGCCAACGATTACTCAGATGGCATCAAAGGCACTGATACAGATCGCATCGGCCCCATGCGCCTTGTCGGTTCGGGCGCGGCAACTCCGAAGGATGTACGTAATGCGGCAATCATCTCTTTTCTCATCGCAGCAACCGCAGGTTTGGTGATCTCATCACGAACATCATGGCTACTACTCATTGTTGGCGCCTTAGCGATTGTTGCGGCATGGACTTACACCGGTGGTCCAAAGCCCTATGGTTATCAAGCACTCGGTGAAGTTTCCGTATTCATCTTCTTTGGAATCGTTGCAACAGTCGGCACTTATTACATCCAAGTCGAATCGGTATCTCGCGAAGTTCTCCTTGCATCGTTTGCAATGGGAGCGCTCGCGTGCGCGATTCTGGTACTTAACAATCTTCGTGATCTTGAAAAGGATCAAGTTGCAGATAAGAAGACACTTGCCGTTGTGATGGGTGATCAATCAACACGCGATCTCTACAAGTGGCTGATGTTCTTTGCTCTCGTTATGTCGGTTGTTTTGACCTTCTTCTCATACTTTTATCTCTTTGCTCTCATCTCTCTGCCTCTGATTTCAAAATCAGTCAGAGCTGTCAGCGGTGGGGCTAATGGTCCTGCGCTCATTGAGCTTCTTGCCAAGACCGGTCGAATCCAGATCATCTACGCTGCTGCGCTTTCTTTCGCTGCTTTGCTCGTAGCGCGCTAAAATCCAGACATGGTCCGCGTCGCAGTCATCGCAGCAATCATTGTTCTTGCCTTGATGATCTTTAGCATCATCGATTGCTCACGCACCCCAGAAACAGCAATTAGAAGCCTTCCAAAATGGGCCTGGCTCGTCATCATCATCTTTGTTCCTGGAATCGGATCTATCGCGTGGATTATTGCTGGTAGACCAAAAGGCAATGGACGTCGTCGTCGCAAAGGCAAGATTGTTCCACCCGATGACAATCCAGATTTCCTACGTAAGTTATAAGCCCCTAATCATCCGCTGGTAATAATTGCCTGGCTTGCGCGTGCTCTCTTGTGGTTCGCCCATCGCAACAAATCCCAACTTCCTATAGGCCGCAATCGCTGATTCATTCACGACAAAGACTCCAAGTCCCTGCACAGTCCACCCCTTTGATTCCGCAATGGAATCTAGAAAATCAAACATCGCTCGTACTGCGCCGCTGCCCCGATAATCCGGATTACTCCAGCAACCACCAATCCAACACGTCGCACCAAAATCACCGCGCATCGGCTCGACGCTCATGATTGCGATATCTCTGCCATCAATCGATGCGGCTATGTATGCCAACTTCTCGAAAGTCTCACGCCATTGCGCTTCAGTAAACGCGCTCTCTCGTTCGTAGTTTCCGCCAAAGGCATCTGGTGCATCAAGTAATGACGCTAAGCGAAGATCGCGCAGACGTTGCCAATCATCTGGACTGAGTTCGGCACAAGTTATGTGTTGCATCATCTTCGAAGTATGCCAAATCTCAAAGCTTTATTCTCTTGAAGGTGCGGGGTTGACGACGGGAATCGAACCCGCACCTACAACTTGGTAAGAATTGACGCGCTGCCATTACGCCACGTCAACACCGCGGCCGAAGAGTGGCTCAAAGTTCACAAATGGATTTCTAAACGTTAATGAAATGTGGAGAAAAGAGTCCTGAGGATTAATTCAAGACTCTTTTTTTTCGTCAACCCCAGGTGAAGTTCATATATCAAGAGTTACCAACTCTTTTCTTCACCAATTGTTGCTATGCGCAACTGCAAAAGTATCTCAGAAAATCAAATTACTCGGAGTAGTTTTCTTACAGATTAATGAATTACAAGCCGCTGTACGTGTGGCGCCCTGTGCCCCATACATTTACGTAGACGTAATTGAAAAGATAAGTGGATCCTGCAAGTAAGCAGAGCCACGCAGCTTTGCGTCCTTTCCAACCAGCAGTCACGCGTGCATGGAGATACGCTGCGTAAAGAATCCAGGTAATAAACGCCCACGTTTCTTTGGGATCCCATCCCCAATAACGTCCCCATGCAGCTTCAGCCCAAATCGCTCCGGCGATAACTGCGAAGGTCCATAATGGAAATACAAATGCGACTAAGCGATATGAGAGTAGATCTAGTGAATCCAATGATGGCAATCGCTTAGCAAAGGCAGAACGTTCACCTTTACGCTCCATACGATCGAGCCACAAGTAGGTTCCTGCTACCGTATTAGAAAGTAAGAAAACTCCACCCGAAAGAATTGCAGCCGATACGTGAATGACAAGCCACATAGATTGCAAAGCAGGCACCAACGGCGCACTTGGGCGATACAAGAGAGTAATTGCCGTACCAAGAATCAGAAGAATTAAAATTGAAATCGGCAGCCCGAGCCAACGCAGGTCATGCTTGATTCCCACGATTAAGTAAGCGAGCGCAAAGGTAAAAGCGCCAGTAATCGAGTACTCGTACATATTTCCTAGAGGTACACGTTCTGCCGAGATTCCGCGTGAGAGAACAGCCAGACCTAGCGCGATCGTGGATGTAACAAAGAGTCCAGTAGCAATCTTGTTTGATTTCAAAGTGGTGGTGCGATCGAGAGTCTTAGCGCTCTCTTCTTTGATTGCTCGAACTGCAAATGCTGTTTCGTAGGTATAGACGATAAATGAGATCGTATAAAGGAAGAGTGCTACATAAACCAGATCATTAGAGATGTACGCCCAATCGCTCTTCGTCATTTCGCCTCCTTCATCTCATTCACCATGCGGTTAATTTCATCCTCTAAGCCCGGCAATCTGTTGAGCGCCAAGCCCGCCACTTCAACTCTGCCGTTGACTTCGCGTACCCAGATCCGTCGTTGACGGATGAAGAGCGAAATCATCAGACCGATGATGGCGAGAATACTTCCAAAGAGCGCGTATTGCTTGCCTGGATCTCGAACCACTTGCAGGTTAACCCACGGAATCACGCCATTGAATGTGATGGAACCCACCTCAAACTCATAACTCTCGCCAACACTTAAGGCCCACAAACCGATGCGTTCCATATCTTCGGTATCAATGCGATAAACCGATTGAGGAACGCCAGAATCCATCTTCAAGTCACCTTTCCATACCGATACAAGAAGTCGTGGATCAAGTAATTCAGGAAATGATGAGAAGCCACCGCGCACTTCATCGCGTGCAGCTGCTGGCAAGAACGAGCCAATAAAACCAATCTGTGGATCCATATCAGGGACTTTGATCGCACCAATCGAACTCAGGTTTGCATCTTGCGGCAGGAAAGGAACTGGTCCTTCGAATTTAACGGCGCCACTCTTATCGCGCACTGTGACCAAGGGGGAATATCCGTTTGCTTGCAGATAAACCCGTGTACTTCCAAAGGTCAGAGGGGAATTAACTTTCACTATGCGATCAACAGGTTCTGCATCGATGCCATCCTGCGTTGTAACTTTCAACTCATAATCCAACGGCATATTGTTTTCCGGATCGTAGGTTGCATCAAAGTTATTAACCTTAATGATGAACGGTGGAAGATCTTCAATTGCGAAAAAACGTCCTGGAGTGAGATTGTCATAAGTGGTTGGGGTATTAATAAATCTCTCACCAACGTTGACGATTGCTTCTCCGCGCATGCCGAAGACTGAACTACCTGCAATACCGAGCAAGACAACGATGAGGGATAGGTGAAAGACCAGATTGCCGGTCTCGCGCAGATAACCCTTCTCGGCCGCAATTGATTTGCCTCTCTTTGCAATTCGGAAACGATTTGATTTCAACCACTTCTCAGCTGCAGCAAGGTCTCCATCGATGACTTGGTAGCCCTCCATCGCATTAAGAGAACTTGGCGCCGGGCTTGGAGCTTTGAAGATTTCTCGGAAGTAATGCCACGAACGCGGAATCACACAACCGATAAGTGAGATAAAGAGCAGAAGATAAATCGCAGAAAACCACGGTGATCCATAGACATCAAAGAGATAGAAGCGGTCCATCCATCGAGCGCCCGTCGGATCGTTCTCAAAGTATTCGCGAACCTTCAGCGGACTCTGGGTGCGCTGGGGAAATAACGAACCTGGAATTGATGCCAAGCCAAGCAAGAGAAGAAGAATGAGCGCTGTACGCATGCTGGTGAGTTGGCGCCAGAGATAGCGCAGCAGCGAGAAACCTTGGAGTTCGGGAGCGCTCATCAGATCACCGGAATAAATCCACTAATGGTGCCGCGCAGCCCCGCCATCAAACTCTCCCAGATGCCAAATACTTGTAACAAACCAATCAGAATCAAGAACGCTCCACCGATAAAAGAGATTGCCTTGCCGCGTTGTAGAAGATAAGTGCGTAACTTATGTGACTTCTCTAAGAAGATAGCAAATGCGATAAATGGCGCACCAAGTCCGATGCAATACGCCATCGCAAGAATTGCACCACGAGTTGCACTTGCTTCAATCAAGGCCAGTGTTTGTACTGCGCCAAGAGTTGGTCCGATACACGGCGTCCAGCCAAGTCCAAACATGAAGCCCAAGATCGGCGCACTTACCAGCCCAGTTGATGCAACAAAGGGAAATTTGAATGATCGATAGAACTTCTCGGAGAACATAAAGATCAAACCGAAGAAGATTGTGAGTACGCCCAGAAGTCGAATCAGCAGATCCGAATTACGCAGAATCGCATCCCCCAGCGCGCCAAAAAGCACGCCATATGTGATGAAAAGAAAACCAAAACCCAGTACAAATAAGACCGAACCCAGAACCATCCGCTTCTTGGATGCGAAAGCTCCTGACACATAACCCAGATATCCCGGCAGCAGCGGCAGTACACACGGAGAGGCAAAGGAGATAAGACCTGCAAAGATCGCAACTAATGAGGCGGCCAGAATGCTGCCGTCAAATACTTGGTTGACTAGGAAATCATTCATTTGATTTCACTCGCTCGATTAAATCTTCTAACGCAGAATAAGTGACCTCGCCGCTAATGCGTGCTGCGACATTTCCAGAGCTATCGATAATCAATGTTGTTGGGATTGCATTAGGTGTGAGTTGACCATGGAATTTCAACAAGATCGAATCATCAACCAGAGATGGATATTTGATTTCAAAACGCTCGACGAATGCGCGTGCTGCAACCAAACTATCGCGGGTCAATACTCCCAAGAACTGAACTTCTGGATGTGCCACTGATAACTCTTGAAGCGCTGGTGCTTCAGCGCGACATGGTGAACACCATGATGCCCACACATTGAGCACAATGACTTTCCCAGGCGTTGCTTCGAAATTGCCGCCATCCAGCGTTGGCCCTGAAATAGTAGGTGCGGCTTTACGTTCAGCGTTCGGGATGAAGGTAGCTACGCCATTGCCGGCGATGAAAGATTGTTCGTTTGTTGAAATCGCACCGCCATTTGAGCAGGAGACGACTAGAGGAATAAGTAAAACGACTAAGAGCTTCTTCATTTCTTTTTTGGTGGCAACAAATGCGCGGCTGGTTCGGAGTAAGTAAGACCGACTACTTTTCCTGAGGCATCAAAGTGCAGACTTGTGACTGATGCTAGAGAACATTGGCGCTTACGTGGATCATGCAAGAAGCGACGACCTTCAACGGAGGATCGCAAAATCCAAATCGGTAATTGATGCGAAACCACCAACGCATCTTTTCCTTTTGCGGCAACTCGAGCTGCCTCCACCGCAGCGCTCATACGCGCCACTTGTTCGGTGTATGGCTCGCCCCATGATGGAAGCCATGGATTCCATAAATGACGCCACGCGGTTGGTTGCTTTAAAACACCGTCGCCCACGCCAAATGGTTTTCCTTCAAAGATATTTGCGGCTTCAATGAGTCGATCATCGGTTGTAATCGGTAAATCATGATGAGTAGAGATCGGAAGCGCAGTCTGTTGTGCGCGCTCAAGAGGTGATGCATGAATTGCACCGAGAGAGAGTTCCTTGCTCCATTGCGCAACAGTGCGCGCCATCTCTTGACCACGTTCTGAGAGTTTCCAACCAGGTTGGCGTCCGTAAAGGATGCTGTGAGGATTTTCGACTTCACCATGACGTACGACATGAACGGTTGATGAAATTGCTGGTAACTCGCTCATGCGGACAAGCATAAAGGAGAAGTCATAAAGGTATTTCGTTACTGTGCTCACATGCCGCGCATAGCGTTCTTTGATGTAGATAACACCATCACGCGCGGATCCACCCTCTATTTCCTCGGTCGCGGAATGTATAACCGTGGTTTCTTCACTAAACGCGATATCGGCGCATGGGTTTTAGCCAACATCCGATTTCGAATGACTGGCACCGAAAAAGAAGAAGTTATCTCGCGTTTCCAAAAAGCTGCGACTGATTTCATCGGCGGACACGATGTAAAAGAGATTCGTGCGATTGGAGAAGAGATCTATAACGAATTTGTATCTCCCGCAATCTGGCAAGGAACTATCGCTCTTGCTAAAGAACATCTTGCTGCTGGTGATGAGGTCTGGTTAGTTACAGCTTCTCCCGAAGATTTCGCAAACTTAATTGCAGAAAGACTGGGATTCACCGGAGCAATCGGAACTAAAGCAGAAATCAAGGATGGGAAGTACACCGGCAACCTCACTGGTAAGTTGTTGCACGGAAAAGAAAAAGCGGTTGCAATCCAAGAACTCGCTCATTCACGCAACATCAATCTCAGTGAATGCTTCGCTTACTCTGATTCTCATAATGATCGGCCGCTACTAAGCGCAGTTGGAAATCCTCGCGCTATCAATCCTGATGCAAAACTTCGTATTATGTCATTCTCTCAAGGCTGGCCAGTACACGATTTCCGTCGTCTACGTTGGCTCAATCGCGTGATTGGTCCAGTCGTCAGTCGATTCGCAGGCTTCTGGGTTTATATCACCGCTCGCTCACGTCGCTAGTTCTTTCACACCTCTGTAATGTAGGCCAGTTATGTCTGAGACCTTTCCTTCATTCGCGCAAGAACTGCGCGATCGCAGCGATGATGATTTAACAAAGCTTTTCTCGTTGCGTCCAGATCTCATCACGCCTGTTCCTGCTGATATGACAGCGCTCTCTACTCGCGCAACATCTGCACCAAGTCTCTTACGTGCGCTCGAAACTCTCAATCAATGGCAGCTCCAAGTACTCGAAGTATGCGCCGCGCTTGAAGATCCCTTCACTAAAAAAGAAGTCGTTGCCCTCAGCGATAAAGCAGCTGAATTGGTGATTGCCTACCTTCATTCCATCGCGCTTCTCTATCGTGACGGTTACGGCTATCGCTTGCCACGCGCAGTACGTGACATTCTTGGCAATGAACCTGCAGGCCTTGGACCACAAGCGGCTTCTCCGATTGATCTCTCTGTGATTAAAAAAGCGCCAGATTCTGCAAAAGAGATTCTTGCCAAACTGACATGGGGAACTCCTCGTGGCCAAGTCGGTGATATCCGTAAGAAAGGCACCGGGATTCATTGGTTGTTAGAAAACCAATTACTGATTCCGATTGATACTTCAACTGTTGCACTCCCTCGAGAAGTTGGAATCCATCTGCGTGGCAATAAAGTCCATCAAGAGATATTAATCTCCCAACCAAGAGTTGAAGGCCCGCAAATCAAGAGCGCCGATATCGAACGCGCTGCACTTGCATCAATTGCTAACACTCTGCGTTGGGTACAAGAGTTGATGAATTACTGGTCTGAAGAAACACCAACTGCGCTGCAATCCGGTGGGCTTGGTGTGCGCGATATGAAGAAGGCCTCTGAACACCTCGGTGTTGATGAGAGTTGCACTGCATTTATCGCAGAGCTTGCCTACCTGGCAGGACTTCTCAATGTCGAAGCCGATGGACGAATCCTTCCCTCTGCACAATTCGATTTATGGCAGAACACAGAACCAGAAGAGCAATGGCGCGATCTTGTATCGCTCTGGAAAGTTACATCAAGAGTTGCTGGCCTCATCGGGCGCAGCGATTCACGCAACATCACTGCCCTCAGCACCGAGCTTGATCGCAGCAACGCAGCGCTCATCCGACGACTTGTACTTGAACTATTACTCGAGAACCCAGGTATCGCACCCACAGTCAAGAGCGCCCAGAAAGCGATTACTTGGCGCTATCCCCACCGCCGTGGAATCTCTATTACTGCAGAACTTGTTGAATGGACTCTGCGCGAAGCCGAATGGCTCGGAATCACTGGTGGTAGCGCACTTTCTGCATTCGGCGCCAAGTTCATCAATGATGCCGAGAGTTTAGGAATCAACTCTGCACTTCCTAAACCGGTCGAGCACATCTTGGTTCAAGCAGATAACACTGCAATCGCCCCAGGTCCACTCACTATTGAAGTCGCCCGGATGCTCTCGACATTTGCTGATATCGAGAGCCGTGGTGGTGCAACCGTCTATCGCTTTAGTGAGTCCTCAATTCGTCGCGGACTTGATCATGGACATTCTGGGGATGAGATCAAGACTTTCCTTGCTAAAACTTCTAAGACTCCGATTCCACAGCCGCTGGAGTACTTAATCGCTGATGTCGCAAAGAAACACGGCAAGCTACGTGTGGGTTATGCAAATACTTATCTGCGTTGTGAAGATCAAGCAATCATCTCTGCAATCTTGTCTGACAAGAAACTCGAGCACTTATCTTTCCGCCAGATCGCGCCACAAGTTCTCATCTCTGATACCGAGAGTGATGAGGCGATGGATGAACTTCGTCGTGCTGGTTACTTCCCATCTGGTGAAAACGCACAGGGTTCGGTTGTGAATATGCCAATTCAGATCCGCTCCAAAGCGCGGCCAAAACCACCACGCATCATTGGTGAAACTCTCAAACCATCCGAACAGATGCTCGCATCTGCTATCCGCACACTTCGCACTGGCGAACGCGCCGCAAAGAAGCGACCAATCGGTGAGATTCCGCGTTCAACTGCAAATGAAACGATGGATCTGCTCAATGAATATCTTGGTAAAGGCGTCTCACTTCGAATCGGTTATGCCGATTCCAATGGCGGAGTTTCGCTGCGCATCATTGACCCGCTCTCGATTTCACTCGGCACCCTCGTGGCCCGCGACCATGCCACTAACGCCATTACCCCATTCAAAATAGCCCGAATTACGGGGGTCACGACCGCATGATGACTACTTACGGCAGACTTACCCCATGAGCACAGAGATGGTGAAAGACCTCCTAGCGCTCGTTGAAGTCGAGAGCCCAACCGATGATCTTGCATCGTGCCGACGCATCGTTGATAAAGCGAACGAGATTACTCAAAGACTTATTGGAACATCTGCTGATGTGTTTGATGAAAAAGGCCGGCCCGTTTATTGGCTCGGCAGCAAAGATCCGAAAGTAGTACTTCTAGCTCATCTCGATACTGTTTGGCCGATTGGTTCTTTCACTCCACTCTGGAAAGTTGAAGGTGATGTAATCCGCGGCCCTGGAATCTATGACATGAAAGCTGGATTCCTCCAAGCGCTTTATGCAATGCGCACTCTCGACTTATCTAAAGTCGCACTCATTGCCACGACAGATGAAGAAACTGGTTCAGCCACAACACGTGAATTGATTGAGAACGTCAGCAAAAAAGCAAAAGCAGTTTTAGTTCTGGAATCTGCTATTGATGGCAAAGTAAAGATCGGTCGCAAAGGCACATCGATGTACAAGATCACGGTGCATGGCCGCGCTGCTCATGCTGGCTTAGAACCTGAGAAAGGCATCAACGCCACCGTTGAGATTGCCACAATTGTTAATACTTTGATGGCGCTAGGGAATAAAGAGTTCGGAACCACGGTTGTGCCTACTGTCATGAACTCTGGAACAACCACGAATACTGTTCCAGCCCTCGCAAGCCTTGATGTTGATTGCCGCTCATTTAAGTTATCTGAGATGCAACGCGTCCAAGAAGCAATCAAGAACCTCAAAGCTATTCATCCCGAAGCGCGTATCGAAGTCACCGGTGGCATCAATCGCCCACCACTAGAAACCAGCGCTACTCAATCTCTCTATGAAAAGTGTGAAACCGTGGCAAAACAGCTAGGAATGGCACCGCTGGGATCAGCCTCTGTAGGAGGCGCCAGTGATGGCAATTTCGCAGGTATTCATACCCAAGTTCTCGATGGCCTTGGCGCAGTAGGTGAAGGCGCGCATGCGACTCACGAACATATCCTCGCCTCACATCTTGAGCCTCGTTCTGATCTTCTTGCTGCGCTCGTTAAAGAAATCTTGGCATGAGCGACGGACCACTTATTGTTCAGAGCGATAAGACGCTCCTTCTTGATATCGATCACCCGCTATCGACTGAATGTCGTCGCGCTATCGCGCCTTTTGCCGAACTAGAAAAGTCCCCAGAACATATTCATACCTATCGATTAACTTCACTGGGACTATGGAATGCGCGCGCTGCTGGACATGATGCTGAACAAGTAATCGATACTCTCCTGAAATATTCTCGCTACGCGGTTCCGCACGCGCTCCTTCTTGATATCGCAGAAACCATGGGTCGCTACGGAAGACTCCGTCTTGAATCACATCCTGTTCATGGATTGATTCTTATCTCTACTGATGTTGCAGTCCTCACCGAAGTTATGCGTGCAAAAAAAGTTGGACCACTGCTTGGTGCAAAAGTTGATGATGAAACTGTCACTGTTCATCCCAGCCAACGAGGACATTTGAAGCAAGCGCTGCTTCGACTTGGTTGGCCAGCCGAAGATTTTGCAGGTTACGTTGATGGCCAAGCACATGAGATCGCTCTCAACGAAGATGGATGGAAGCTCCGTGAATATCAAAAATTAGCCGCTGAAGGTTTCTGGCATGGAGGATCTGGCGTTGTTGTTCTTCCCTGTGGCGCTGGCAAAACCATGGTCGGCGCTGCCGCTATGGCGCATGCACAAGCCACGACTTTGATTCTTGTTACTAACACTGTTGCTGCCCGCCAATGGCGCGATGAGTTACTCAAGCGCACCAGCCTCAATGAAGATGAGATCGGCGAATATTCTGGTTCAAAGAAAGAAATTCGCCCTGTAACCATTGCTACATACCAAGTTATGACCACTCGAAAGAAGGGTGTTTACGCCCATTTAGACCTCTTTGATTCCCATGATTGGGGTTTGATCATCTACGACGAAGTACATCTTCTTCCGGCTCCAATCTTTCGTTTCACCGCCGATATCCAATCTCGCCGTCGCCTTGGGCTGACCGCAACACTTGTGCGTGAAGATGGGATGGAAGGTGAGGTCTTCTCACTTATCGGTCCCAAGCGTTTCGATGTTCCTTGGAAAGAGATTGAGGCCCAGGGTTACATCGCCCCGGCTGATTGCGTTGAAGTGCGTGTAACTCTTACTGATCACGAACGACTGACCTACGCCACCGCCGAACAAGAAGATAAGTACCGTAGCTGTGCCACCACCGCCACAAAAAAGAATGTTGTCATCGCGCTTGCGAAACAACATGCTGATGATCAAACTCTTGTCATCGGTCAATACATCTCACAGATTGATGAGATTGCCCAAGAACTTGGCGTTCCTATCGTCAAAGGTGATACCCCCATCAAAGAACGTGAAGAGTTATTCGCGAAGTTCCGTAGTGGCGAACTCAAATGCCTCGTCGTATCTAAAGTCGCTAACTTCTCAATCGATTTACCCGAAGCATCAATCGCAATCCAGGTCTCCGGCACATTTGGCTCGCGTCAAGAAGAAGCCCAACGCCTGGGTCGCATCCTTCGCCCTAAAGCCGATGGACGTGGCGCGCGCTTCTATTCTGTCGTCGCACGTGACACTATCGATCAAGATTTTGCACAGAACCGCCAGAGGTTCTTGGCTGAACAGGGTTATTCGTATCGCATCATTGATGCGGATGAAGTACTGCCTCGATAAATCTCGCTCTATCTACCCGAAAATAATCATGGCGCTTGCCGTCAATCATCGTCACGGGCACCTCTTCGCCATAAAGCTTCTCTAGCTCTGGATTGCCATCAATAAAGACAATCTCTAACTCAAAATCTGCCTCATTTTGTGCTGATTCCACAACGCTTTTTGCTACTTCACATAGATGACAGTTATGGCGCGAGTAGATCGTCACCACTCTTTGCGAATTAGGCATACCCGAAGGCTACCTCTAGGCTTTCGGCCTATGTCAGAGATTGCAACCACTTTCACCCGCGAATGGGTGGAGTTTCCTAATCCAGAGAACCCCTCTGAGATTTTTAAGTGCGACCTGACCTGGCTTACCTCGTACTGGAATTGCATCTTTGGCAATGGCTGCGAAGGTATTGATAAGGAATTTCCCACACATGGATGCTGCAGCGATGGCGCTTATTACTACAGCGAAGAAGATGAAGCTCGCGTCACCGAGGCTGCTAAACGACTTGAGCCCGAGATGTGGCAGAACCATAAAGTCGCTCGCAAAGGCGGAAAGTTCTCCATCTCTGAACTTGGCTACGACAAGGATCGTAAGACGAAGAAGGTCAATGAAACCTGTATCTTCTTCAATGAGAAAGAGTTCACCGACAAATACTTTGGATGCGCTCTCCATCACTTAGCTCTCAAAGAGGGCAAACACTTCGTCGAAACCAAACCTGATATTTGTTGGCAATTACCGTTGCGCCGCTCGTGGGAGAAGCGCGAAGTCGGCGATGCACATTACGAGATTATTGTGATTGGCGAATACACCCGCGAAGCATGGGGTGAAGGTGGCGAAGATTTAGATTGGTACTGCTCCTCAAATACAGAAGCACACACCGGTGCAAAGCCGGTCTACATCTCAAACAAAGTCGAGCTTGTCGCCATGATGAATCAGAAAGCCTATGACCATCTTGCTGCGTTGTGTGATGCGCGCATGGCTGCAATAAGCAATCGCAAGACCAAGAACTTACCTCTCTACGTCATCCACCCAGCCACTGCTGGAGCAAAAAAGTAACCACCCATGCATCGCGAAGTTCTCGCCTGGTTTGAAGAGAACAAGCGTGATTTACCCTGGCGCAAGAGCACCCCATGGGGCGTCCTCGTCAGTGAATTCATGCTCCAGCAAACCCCAGTAAATCGCGTACTTCCTATCTGGGTCGAGTGGATGGAGCGCTGGCCCACTCCCGAAGATCTAGCAAGCGCTAAGAAATCAGAGTTACTCAAGGCCTGGGGAAGACTTGGTTATCCACGACGCGCGCTAAGGCTGCACGAGAGCGCAACCATCATTGCTAAAGAATTCAATAACCAAGTACCCCAAACGCTAGAAGATTTACGCAAACTCCCCGGTGTAGGTGAATACACCGCCGCAGCCATTATGGCCTTTGCCCATAAGAAGGAATCACTAGTCCTTGATGTGAATATCCGCAGGCTCTTCTCGCGTCTTCTTGATGGCCAAGAGCTCCCACCACTTCACATCACCAACACCGAGCGTCAATCGCGAACTGAATTGATTCCTAAGCAAGCACATATCTGGGCTGCTGCCACCATGGAACTTGGCGCACTGATCTGTACTGCAACTAAACCAAAATGTGAAATCTGCCCACTTGCTCATTCATGTCTCTGGCGCGCCAGTGGATATCCACCTTCTCAAACAACAAAGAAGAAAGTCCAGAAGTGGCATGGCACCGATCGCCAATGTCGTGGCGTTGTTATCGAGCACCTACGTCATACCAAGAAAGCTGATCAAGCGAAGCTGGCAGAACTCTGGGATAACGAATCACAGTTAGAGAAATGTTTAGCAGCGCTATTGAAAGATGGGCTCATCACCCAGAAGAACAAGTCTTTTTCTTTAGTCGACTAATTACTTACGTCGACGAGAACGCGGAGGCATAACCCGATCCAATAATTCTTGCGCCACCAGAGTCACATCACCTTTAGCTCGCGCAAGATTGTTCTCAAAGCCTTTCAGAAACTCATTAATCGCAGGTTCTGTGACAGTTCCAACCAGCGGCCCATATCGATCTTGAAAGATGTTGTGCACCACGCGACTAATAGCCTGTGCCAATTCAGCGCGCGCCTCATCCAATGAGGGCTCAGGCCTTTGCCCCGTGGCAAAGCCCAGCGCAGGTTTCTCGCGTTCTGCGCGTAAGTAGGCATCCCTAAAGTTTGCTGAGTCCATAGTTGGCTATCTTCTCAGACCACTAGCATTTGCGCTTATGATGAAGAAATCCTCGAGAATTCGCGCGCTCGTCGCTGCCTTCTCGCTGGCCTTAACACTTCTTACTCCGATATCAGCTCCTGCTCTCTCCTTTAATTCGATTCCCGCTACAAAATGGGGATACATCTATGGCTCCGGCAAAACACAGAACCTCAATACCGCTACTTCATCTCAAAAGATCGAAATTGGTAAAGCTCGCTCGAAGTGGGTCGTAGATTTCATTGATGTTCCTGACGATGCCCAAAAAGCATTCCAAGAAGCGATGGATATCTGGGCCTCATACTTTGAATCAACAGTCGAAGTAGAAGTTGAAGCGCATTGGGAACCTTCTAATCTCAACGGCGTATTGGGATCTGCTCGTCCGGGCGAATACTTCAACGCATTCGATGGCGCACCAGATCAAGATCTCTGGTACCCATCAGCTCTTGCAAATCGATTAGCTAAGAAAGATCTAGCTCCCGGTAAACCGGACATCGTTCTTCGTTTTAACTCTAATGCGCTCTGGTACATCTCATCTGAAGGAAAACCTGGTCGCTTTAGTTATGACCTCACAAGCACAGTCCTGCACGAAATCGGTCATGGCCTTGGTTTCTTATCTAATGCCGAATACGACGGATTCTTTGGTACCGGTTACATCATCCAACCAACTCCCTATGATGCCTACGTCCAACTTCCCGACGGTCGCCTCTTCACAGATTTCTGTGCGCGCTCTGTTGATTTAGGTAAAGCAATGACCTCACCACTTTTCTGGAGCGGACCGTTGGGAGTTGCTGCCAACAACGGTGTGAAGCCAAAACTCTATTCACCGAGCGCTTATGAAGATGGCTCCTCCATCACCCACCTTGATGAAGCAACCTTTAAATCCACCAGCCTTGATTCGGTTATGACCCCCGTCCTCGATCCAGGCGAGGTCTTCAGATCACCCGGCGCAATTGCACTAGCCATGATCGATGACATGTTGCAGAAACCACCGGCTGCTAAAGCCCAGACCATTCCGACCAAGCCCATCAACGTTCGCGCACTCGTCGGCGATAAGTACGCCCTCGTCGCCTTCGATTCCCCGAACTGCCGCCGCATCGACCGCATTACGGGCTACAACGTCACTATTAACCCGTCTGGTGAGGTCCGTAAGTTCACCACGAGCCCAGCGCGCATCAGTGGACTCAAGAATGGCGAGAGCTATTCATTCACCATCACAGCCGAGAATTCCAACGGTAAATCAGATCCAGTCACCACAAATGAAGTGACTCTCCAATCCAGCCAGACCACACGCACTATCGATAAGAGCGCCAACGCAAAGTACCTCGCTAAAGGAACATTCAAGAACGCCCCTGTGATTGCCTATTCCGATGAGATCACGGGCAATCTCAAACTCGCCACTCTCTCTAAGAACACTTGGAAGATCTCCACCGTCGATGGTAATTCCACCTCGGGTGGCAAATCAGATCGCAATCTTGATGGCCCAGTCTCGCTCTGTATCACTGGAAGTAAATCGACTGAACGTCTACACATTTTCTATTCCGATATGGAGAACAAAGACCTACGTCATGCAACTTTCGATGGCAAAAAGTGGCGCTACGAGACCATCGACGGTAACGGCGAGAGCATCCAAAATTATAAAGAAACGAATCGCAGACGCGGCGCCAGTGATGTCAGCGCCGCAAACGCATGCGCCGTGACCCCTGCGGGGCTACAAGTTTTTTACCGCGATGAATCACAAGGAATTCTACTGGGCGCTGTTCAAACCAAAACCGGTTGGGTCTATGAAATCGTCGACGGAGATCGTCAGACAGATGGACGTTCAACCGGCGATGTCGGATTTTCCATTAGTGCAATCGCAAGTGGTAAAACTGTTTATGTCCTCTACGATTCAGTACTCACGCTTTCCTCGAATAATGTTGCTACTCAAGGCGAAGTAAGACTTGCGAAGCGAAACACCATCTACCCAGAAGATTGGCAATACAGCACGCTTGATGGCCCCGACAATG
>JACCDY010775446.1_pt1 | contig 46431 bp, 80 predicted proteins | sample 7446391 | NCBI WGS metagenome assembly JACCDY01 (sample SAMN15323451, study PRJNA562643) | freshwater metagenome | isolation source: river surface water | place: USA:Blue River Watershed | collected 2017-08-18
TCACTTCGTTTATTGTATCGGGTAGTTTTTCAATTTGCCTAATCATATCAATTGCACCAAATATTGCAAATGTAGTTAAAAATACCAAAGCGATAATCGTTAAAATTTCCATAACTTATTTTTTTATCTTTTGTTTTTTAGTTTTTGAATTTTCCTTTCTATTATTGAATATCTTTTGTGTAACCTTTCTAATCTAACGCTACGGGCCCACTTACCTAACCAATTTACTCCCTGATATTTTTCCCAATAAAGTATCTGTTCACGTATTTCTTTTAGTTCTTTAAATAATGCCACGTCATTTTTGTTTTTCATTTACTAAAATTTATAGGTAGTTCCGTTATTATTTACATAATTTATAATTCCGTTTCCGCCGTTATTAATTGTTTTAGTTACTGCCGATGTTAATCTCATATTCAATAATTTATCAATCATTTCCTCAAATGTATTTCTAAAAATTGAAATAGATGCCATTCTTTGTTTATTTACTTCATTTAGTGTAGAACGATTTTCATCATCTCTCATAATAATACTAAATGTATCAGCATTAAATGTTATCCATTTGTGTTTCGGCGTTAATACTACTAATTCCCATTTTGGTTTTTGCGGTAGGTTTAAATTTAATATAGTTGCTTCGTATCTTGTTTCATCCGCATTATGTATTGGATTGACTATTGTATATCCTTTGTATGTATAACCACTTATTTTTTCCCAACCCTTTATTTTCATATTAATATCCTTTTTGGACCGTAAAATAATAATTCCACTTCAACCAACTTATTGCTATTCCGAATGCTGGTGTGAATACTCCCGTTTCTAAAAAGTAATTTTCACTATACCATACTTTTAAGAATGGTAATACATTTACTACATCTTTGTTTTTTTGTGTTCGGTTATTTGCTATAAACCATTTTTGTTTTTTCATTTCATTTCATTTTTACATCTTTGAATTAATTCGTCATTTTGTTTTTCATGCTTCCAATACATCTGACGAATTTTATTTCCTAATTCCAAATCGTTTGGTGTTTCGTTAATAACTGATGCTGATATTTTTAAATATTGTTTTGATTCCTCAGCCCATTGTATCATTTGTTTTGCGTATTGTTTATCCATGCATTATTTTTTTAATCGTCCTGCTCCCTTATATGCTTTTCTATATCGGGGTTCGTTTATTGAACTAATTTTTACACCTTCATATCGGTTTGCCGAATGTACAAACATTGTTTCACCAATATATGTAGCACAATGCCAACCCGATGGTGATTGCCGACTTCTGAAAAATAAAAGGTCACCAATTTGTAAACTATCCATTTTAACCCTTTCGGTTTGGTCCCACTGCCTATAACATACATTTTCTAAATTTAATTTATAGACATCTGCGTATAACTTTTTATTGAATTGCGAACAATCAATACCTCGTTCGGTTTTTCCGCCTAACTTATAAGGTTTGCCCAGCCAATGATAAATAAAACTATTCAATGTAGTATCGGGCGTTAATACGGGTATCGAATCTAACATTGCCAATTCTTTTTTAGTTTGAGAATATACCAATGTGGGTAATGTAACTACCAATATTGTAATAAAAATAAACCTATTTATTTTTTTCATAAATTAAAATTTTATAGAATGCGAATTCGGCATATTAAAGTTTGTATTTCCAGATACCGTCTTTGCTTTCTTTTTAGAACTGCTATCCGTTTGTATTAAACCAAGCATTGAACAATATGTTTTTATTACTTGATTTTTATTTATAGACTCACTAATTAAATAAATAAAATTTTGTAAAGATTTTATTTGATTTGGTCTAACTACTCGTCTAATTGATGTGGATAAAATCCCTTTTGTATCTTCTATTTTTAAATCAAATTGACCAGGCATTTTACTCAACTTAACACGAAACACCACATCATTATCGACAGTTTCAATTATTTCGGTAAAATATGCCTGATTATTTTCGTGGACTCTACCAAAACAAAAAGATGCACCTGCAACATCAAATCGTTCACCTTGTATTTTTTTCCAATTGATTATTTGCATTTGTTCTGCTTTTTGTTCGGCGCTTAGTGCACAACTCAAATGATTAGCACCAACCAGATATTCAATATCCACGTCGTATGTATCTTGTCCACAATAAGCACAAATTTGTTTCATTGTTTAAATATACAAAAAATATTTGATAACACAAAATAAAAGGGACACTTTTTAGGGTGTCCCTTTTGGGTTACATGGCATGCAAGATTTTTATGTATGTTTTTGGTGAATACCTTTTTTGATATTTACCTTTCTACTTTTCTTTTGCATCTTTTTTCTGTTTTTTGATGCCCTTTCTCTATTGGTCATAAATGATTATTTAGATTATAAATATACATTTATTAAACAAATTTAATTTTTCTTAAAATTCCTTCTGCCAATCTGTTATGTCCTAATTGGTTAAAATGAAAATCAACATGTCCATTATTTTCTTTTAAAGAAAGAACATCCGCAATTCTTAATTTATTAGATGCGGCGTATGGATAAAATGCAAATTCTTTATCATCAAATATTGTAAAATTATTCCTTTCAAAAAAAGATTTATCTAATTTAGATATCATCCCGTCCATACCTATAAAAATAAATTGAATATTTTTTTGTTTTAACCAACTTGCTAAACAATCAACTTCCTTTTCAAATTCCAAATGTTGCGTAACATTAGAATAAAAATATCTTAACCAATCATTATAAAAATTTATTTTTACATTATCAATTTGAGAGTCTGGACTTTCAATTTTACACATTGAAATAAAATTATTATCCAAATCACAATGCATTCCTAGTCTATTTAGGAATGTAGTTTGAATAACGAATACCGAGTCTTTTACATTTTCAGTTTTTGATATTTTATAAACTTTATCAAAAATGTGTTGATTTGCCATTCCATTTTCTGAATAATTTTTGGAATTGCAATTTATTTTTTCTTCAATTATTTTTCTGAAATTTGTAAATTCATATCCAGTAAAACTCGATTCTACATTTGTAAACGAACATCCAAAATAATGTAGTGTTAATTTATTCATATTCCAATTCAGGTATTAAATTTACAAAAACATATTCATTCGTTTGTGCATTTCGTAATATTTTATCAGCACCAAACCATTTTTTAAGGTCCTCAGCTGCTCCACCTGTGATTTCAACATTAAATTTCGTAACTGGACATTTATAAACTATTTCATAAAGTTCATCACCAACCTTTACTAATTGTGGCATTCTCATTTCCAAAATATTTGAATTAATAAAATACTTGCTGCAAGTAATAAACAAATAATTGTTTTTAAACTAAATGGTTCTCTAAATAATAACCAACTCAATAATACAAATACAATTATACCAATACCAAATCCAATAAGACGGGATGGCCATAATTGTCCATCACCCCAATTAACTAAATTTTCAACTGATTTAATGTAAAACCATGCCGCCGGCATTGAACTCAATAAAACTATTATTGGATATTTTTGAAACCAACCATATTTTACACTACCTTGTAATTGTAAAAAAGACATAACCTGTCCTAATATTCCCCATAAAATACCCAACAATAACCTATTCATAATAATTTATTTAATAATCTTCATCCGTAAAATCAAATCCATCCAATTCATCTTCGCCGTATATTTCATCTTCAATTAAAGATAATTGGTCGTAGATATCATCGTGAAGTGGGTGATAAACGCCATCGTTATCAATCGACTTTAGATTGTCTTTTATTTGATTTATTATTTTTAATATCTTTTGACTCATTTTTTAAGTTTTCAATAAGTATATTCAAATCACGAATTTCTGCACATTTTTCATATTCCTCAATATCAATAAAAAAGTTAAATGCTTTTTCTAAAACACTTTCTAAATTTTCTTTTTTAAGAATAAACACTATGTTATCCTGATAATTTGATATCATTATTGCTTGAATTGACTCTAATTTTTCTTCGATTAACACTTTTGAAAATCTAATTAGTTCCGAAAAAATTACATATCTGTTACTCTTTAACCAATTTGATATTGGATAACTACCTAAATCAATATGTAAGATTACTGGTTCCATTAATATTTTTCAAAAAATTGTTCGTTATATTCCATTTCAAATTTATTCAAATCAAAATCAATTCCGTTTATTTCTTTTAATAAAGAATAATCAACGAGCAAATCTAATTCGTTACTATTAAATATATTCGTTTCGTTAAACATTTCAAATATTTTTTTCTTTGAAAGGCAATAACTTCTATGCCAACCAAAAGTTTGTGGTTCATATTTTGTATCTTCAAAAAAACAAAATTTATTTAAAACATTTTCTTCAGGCCATTTGAACTTAAAAGGTGTTGCATATTCCTGTGTAAATTCGTTATCAAAAAAAGTAGAATAAAATGCATCTTCCGACCCTTTATTATAAGTTTCATTTATTTTAGATATATCTTGCATTATTTTCGTATTGCGTAAACTGAATCCGCCATTTATCAAAGAATGACCTCCACCCAGATAAGGATAATTAAAAAATTCAGTATCAAAATGAAAATTATGAAATCTAGGAAACCCGTCCCATTGAATTATTAAATACCAATCCGTTTTTACTAAATGTGGTAATTGTTTTATTAGAAAATTATTATACCAAGCTATTCCACCGGAATTTATCCAATCAAATGGCCAAAGTGTTTCAAATTTTTTTTCGATTAATTCTTTATTTTTATTGAAAGGATTAATCATTAAGATATCACCAAAATTAATGTGTTTACAAATTTCAGGAACCAATCTACTAATTGCCGCTAATCTAATATTTGATTTATTTGGATTATCTTTAACCGAATCTATTGAAACCAATGTAACATTTTCTAAATTATTCATTATTTTTTATTTAATCGCTTGCCAAAGTAAATGTAGCAACCAAAAAAAGATACCGCAATACAATACATAACGAAGTTCGCTCTCCATAAACTTCCCGTTAGTAATATTAGGGAATATTGAACGGCATCGAATCCAAAGGGATTGAAAAATAGTGCTAGGAACAAACTCATGTCTTTGTATAGCATTAACCTCTGGCTTTTTTCCGAGTATTTTTCTTTTATTCTGTTTATCACCGTCGTCCATGTATTGTTTATTTAATTAACAATCGGTAACCTTTAGAATAAATATTCCAATCCTTTAGTATTTGGTCTTTTTAATTGAATATCTTGAATTGATTGTGGATTTTTCACTTTGGAATTTTTACGATACCATTCGTATAAATTTTCCAAAGTTCCCTTCCCTCTTTGTCTCTCCATTGCTTTATCCCACAAATCGCTTCCAAATTCTTTTTCTAACTCTTTACGAAGTTTCCATAGAATTTGGTTTTCATCCTTATCAGCCTCTATTTCCAATTTGATTGCCTTTATTCGTTTCATTCTACTTGCTTCCAGAGCTGCTTCCTTTCGGTTTTTTTCATCCGTTCCGCCGTAGTTGGTATAAGTTTGTTGGTAAACGGTTTCAGCCGATTGTCGCATCTCTAATGCTTCACCAAACATATATGAATAATCAAAATCACCATTGCGTATTTTTAATAACAAAGGTGCATCTGCTTTAAGTGGTTTTCGTTTCCTCCCCTTCGTCCACCACCTGAATTTGTTGTAACTCATAATATTCTTTTACTTTACTTTCTAAAAAATTCATAGATTCACTGCTACCTGTCCAACAATCATATTTTCTAAATCGTTTTACAAATACTTCCAATGATACTGAATTGTAATATTCAATCAGTTCTTTGTATTCCGGCAAATAGCAATTGTTAAATCCCATTATTTAGATTTCTTTTTAGATTTAACTTTTAAATTATTATATTCTTTAGCAGCTTCCACTAAATTATCATTTGGTGCTGGTGGATTTTCTAAAGTATTTGCAAATATTTCTGCATCCATTTTACTTTTGATAAAACTTTTCACTGCTTCTTCTTCATCTCTTTTGAAATCATCGACTGTATATGGTTTAACTCCAAATCCACCATCTTCATCCCACTTATCATTTTCCTCTTCTTGATATTCATTTGCTCTATCCAATATCCATTCTTTCCAGGTATCGTTATGATAACCCAAACCAATTATCAATGTTTCAAAAGCATCCATCAATTCATCCAAAGATGTATCACTATGGTCCAATTCAACCGAAACTTTAGTTCCGTATTGTTGTGCGGTAATAATTGTTGGTTTACTCATATCGGTTGTAAAAATATGTGGCTGTCTCATAACTAATTGTTTTTATCGTTTATAAATTTTTCAAATCCCTTTTGTTCGTTTTCTTTTGCTATCTTTTTTACACTATCATAATCAAATTCCGTATTTGATATTGCGGAACTTATACTTGCAAATCTTTTAGTGTGATAACTACTCAATGGTGATGTGTGTTGTTTTAAGTGTGCTGCTTTTGCATCCAAATATTCAAACAATTCAGCATCGCTCATTTGTTTTAATTCTTCATCCGTTTTATTAAACTCCATTATATTAAAGTTTGTTTTGCTAATACGTTTATTATATTTTTACAATCATCTTTATACGCTTCTTTTGAATAATCTAAAAATAATTGTTGATTGTGTTTAACAATATCTTTTACATTGATTAGAAACTCATCCTTTTCCTCTTTTGATTTTTTAGTAAACTTTTCTATTTGTTCAAAAATCATTTCTAATCTTTTAAAGTCATCAGTTTCTATATCATAACTTTCATCAATATATGGGTGAAATGTTTTATATCCCAAACTTTGTAAGTATTGTAAAGATTTTGCAGGACCAGCCAATATAAATGCTTGCGAATGTCCAATTGGTTTCCAAATTTTTTCACTCAAATATCCTGTTGGAAATTCTACATAAACATCTCCCTCATCTCTTACCTGAAAAAATATAGATTCAGAAACTAAACTAATATATGAATTCAAATATATTGATTTATTTTCGAAACCATACCCTGCTATTTTAGTTAAATCCGATACATCTAAATTTTTAGAAACGGTTTTAACTATTTCTGCTAATTCCAAATTTTCATCGTGTCTTAAAAATTCATTAATTACATCTTCGTGATAGAATTTTTTATCCCACGATGTATTGTTGTAAAATAATTTTCCAAGTTTATGTAATTTTGAAAGTATAAGTAATCTATGTAATTTCCAATGTCTACATAAAAATAAAAAATCTTTTTTGTGACTTCCGATAGTATTTTCAAATTCCTGAAATGTTAAAACGCTATTTGCCGTATGTTCAGTTTGACCAAATTGTGGTTCAAATGAATTATCACCCCAAAATTTGAAATCAGGATTATTTATTATATTGTTAAACTCCTGTGATTTAGATAATTGTGCTAAATTAAAATCAAATACATTGTAATTAACACCCATCTTTTTTAGATTATCTTTAAGTTTAAAATCCTGAAATATTAAATAAACTTTTTCATCGGGTATTTCGTTTTCTCTTGTAAAATCAATCAACTTTTTAAAGTTAGATTTTGTAATTCCTAATCCACCATCAATTATATAATTGATTAATAAATTACCATTCCCATTTTTTATTTCATTCAAAGCTACCGATGAAATTTGTTTTAAACACAATTCATTAAAGGTAGGGTGATTTCCAAAAAAACTTTCAATACTTCCAAATGGTTCTACGGGATAAAACCATTTTGTATTTTTGTGATTATTTATAATTTCATATACCGATTTTTTATCAACATAGTTATTCCAAAAATTAGAATTATACAAATGCCATCCAATATTCCATCTATTTTGGAAATGTTCTCCTGAAAATGCATAATTAAAATCAGAAGCTTGATATATCGTATTTAAAAATTTTGGATGCAAACAATTTGGCATTTCACCATTGTAAGTCATAATATCATATCCAAATAATACTTTCATTTTAAATTAAACTTTTTTGTATTTTAAATGGTTTGGTTTTTTCTTTTTCATCTTCAATAATCAAATCATTAAAGTTGTTATCAACGTGTGGCAATTGATGTATTCTTTTTAACTCCTTCATAAAATCAGAAAACAATGGATGGTCTTTTTCAAATACACACAAATCTTTTAATTCTTCTGGCGTAAATGTTCCCCATTGAACCAATCTTCTATAATTTATAACCAATACTTTTTTATGTTCGAATAGTGGTTTTAATAACTCCCAAAACATATACATTTCTTTGTAGTTATTTTTACTAACTGTCATAGAAAATACAACTCTCTCTACACTTTCCAATTTTGAAAGAAACAATAAATTTTGTATAAGTGTTTCCCAAACGCCACCCAATCTAACTTTGGTTTCATATGTTAATTTGGTTGCAGCATCTATACTTATTTCAATACACTTAACGTATTGATGTATATTCGGCATAGTGTCCCACATTTGTTTATTTAGTAATGAACCATTTGTAACCAATTGTATTTCTCTTAATCTTGGATATTTTGTTGGGTCAAAATTTTGTAAATATTCTCTAAATATTTTTGAATAAAATGGGTCACCTGAACCAGTTATTATGATTTTTCTCAAATTCCAAGAATATTGTTCATCTATTTTATCAATGATAATTTTTTTTCTTTTATAATCTATTGAATCAACATCATCATTTGGTATCAAATGTGTTCTGCAAGAAGGACATTTATAATTACAACTTCTATCAAATCCAAAAAGTATTTCTTCAGGCGTTGTATCAAAATTTTCAATATCTTCTATTGAATTTATATTTAATTCCTTCATTAATTCTTCCTTCAATTGAAAGTTATATGGAATTAACTCTCTACCTTCAATTTGACTCTTACTTAAAATTTGAGATAAGCATGGACAAACAACTTTATCACAAGATTCATACGAACCATCCAAAATATCTCTCCTAACTTTTTTCGCTTGTGGTGAAGTCCAATTTCTTAATAAATCTTCATTTTCATCTACTGCAAACCAAGGATTTGGTTCATTCTCTTTATTAACTCTCAAATTAGTTTTATTCCAAAAAGGACAACAAACAAAATTACCAAGCGGTTGAACATCTATATACTTGAATGGTGAATTACAGGCATATTTACTAAGTATTTGTTTTTCAAAATCGTTTTCCTTATTGTCTATCATAAATCATCAAAGTTAAAATCTTTGTTTGCCGAATAAATTATTTCACCATCCGACCCAATACTCATATTTAATGCACCCTTTTGCACCAAACTCTCTATTGTATCACCAACCGAATCGGATAAAGTTTCTTGCATTATTTTTTCAACTTCTAAATCGGTCAAATGCATTTCAAATTCTTGTTCCCATTTTCTTTGCATTGCTTCTTGCAATTTTCTTTTTAGTGGCAATCTTTCAATAAAGGGATTACCCTCAAAGAATTGTGCCTCATCTAACAAATCAATCATCTCGTTTGATAGTGTTATTATTTCAGGAAGTATATCCATTTTGTTTTAATGTTTGTTTAAAGTTTTCATCTTCTTCCTCTTTTGTAGGTAAGTAAGATGATTTGTAATATTCATCATCATATTCCCAATTATCAGGAAATATAGAACCATTGCTCACACCTTCCCAATATTGTTCATTCAATTTTTCTTGAGTCAAATATTGTTCATAAAGATAATCTTCATCGTGTTGAATATTATTTGGTTGATTTGATTGTGTTTGCATATACCATTCTTTTGTTTTACTCATAACTATTCGTTTTGTCAAATATACAAAAAATATTCCTTATTTCAAAATAATTCTTTCAACTTTCACTACACCATTTGAACGTGCAACTATAGTCATTGTATCACCTCTCATATTCCACATTGGAGCTATGACTGTGTTAATACTACCATCCGCAGAATTGTATGTTGCAGAATTGATTGTTGGAACTTGCGATTGTTTTAAGTTTACAACTTTAATACTATCTACAATTTGCCAACCCAATCCTCTCCATGTCCTACGATAAATAGTTCCGATTGTATCACCAATTTTCAGTGTCCAATAGTGTGAGCTTTCCCACTCAACTTTCTCACGTGGTTCATTTGGTATTCTACCATTCACTCTAATACTTCCTGATATTGTATGTATGTTTTGTGTTTGCGTTGAATACAAATTGAATACAGAATATCCATTTTGGTCTTTTGGTAAACGGGTATCAATATTCAATTCTACTTTCTTATTGAATACATCTTTACTGCAAGATGAAAAAAATGTTATTAATATCAATCCCAACAAATAAACAATCATTAAAATTGATTTTTCTGACACGTTTGTTTTCATAATCTATAATTTATTGTAATAGTGTTCAAATTGTAATACTCTATTGTGTGCCCAATCAACAAATGAATTAATTGTTTTCATAGGTTCACTTGTAAAGTTTCCACTATAAATGGTATCAATCCAATTCCTTCCATCCCCATTCTTTGCTCTCTTTATTTGATATGTTTCGTTTTCCCAATCTATATCAAATGCCAAAACATAATTACTATTATCAGGTAGAGTGAATACCCACAATTCAGTGTCTACACCATTCGTTGAAAATTTATATTTACCACCTGTTCTAGTTGCAAATTTTACATCATCTATTTTTCTAAAATTCTCCGGCTTTTTCATAATCTACTTTATTTGTTTGTTACCATATCCCATTTATTTATTGCATCTTTTAAATAAGATAATAAAGCAAATGGGTCTTTTAAATCATCTATTGAAAATTGATATACCAATGGTTTACCATTAATACCATCAAACAATTCCATTATATAATCTTTACCACCCCGCCATTGCGGTCTCCTATGCATATGAGCTACGAATAGAGTTGAGTGAATATTGTGATGTTCGAATCTAAATTCGTAATAATCAGGTCTTTGGTCGAATTTATGCACTTCAATATCTTGTGAATTGATTGCTAATATTTTATCTATATTTCCTATCTTTAACATACTATAATACTTTTAATGCTTCGGTAAATGTGAATTGAACATTTCTAATTTTACTAAACCAGTCGGCTGATACCCAATGTGACCTAAATACACCATTATCAACTCTATACATATTTTTACTTTGTTCACTATCCCATTTTGGTTGTCTAAAAATATCAATAGTTACCCAATTTGTATCGGTATCTTGAAATAAAAAACAATATCTATCACTATGTTCTTCAGCTTCCCTTAATGTGTATTTACCATCTACAAAATTCATTCCCGTTATATCACTTGGATTTTTTATTACTAACATATTAACGATATAAAGTTACAAATTCTCCAAAATGTTTATCAAACACTTTGATTAAGTTTTCATAATCACCACTCATCATTTCCTCACGGATTTTCTTTTTATCCAAATCCAATTGCTTTGCTAAATTACTTGCAATTCCGATTAAGGTAAATGCGTTTCCATCTGGTCCGGTCAAATCTATTTCAACGGGACCTGTTTTCATTTTTTTATATTTTATCATACCTTTAACAATTTAATATGTTTACATTCTTTACCGCCTGTATATGTGAACGATGGGCAATCACATTCCCAATTTCCGTTATCTTCAATTACATTATACTTTACATTCGGGTCTTTTGATGAAGGGACCTGATGTTTTTTCGATTCGGTTAATCCTTTCTCTTTTAATTTTCTTTGAATTAAATCATCAACTTGACTATCAGATATCCAACCTGCTCTATGTTTACGAAACTCCTCAAAGTAATATCTATCATCGCAAAGTGCATCCAATACTTTTATTGATATATCTTCACCTTCTGCCTGACAAACTTCATATAAATTTTGTTCGGGTTGTTTTACAAATCTACCCGTGTCGGCATAATCGCCGGCAACAACAATATTATCACCTGCCCAACTACCAACGATATCACTTTCACTATTAAGGTCTCCACCACCTCTACCATTTCCGTCAGCAAGTAATATTGCCAATCCGGCCAATACACCATTTGCTGACATACTAAATTCCATTAACTTTGAACCATCACCAAATTTGTATGGTGTGATGTATTGTTTTTTCTTTACATTTACTATTTTGTAATACTGTCCCATAATTAAAATGTTTTAATTGCTCCCATAGCGATACCCAATGCCAATTCGTATCTACTATAAAATTTTACTTTGTTTTTCACTTCGGCAAAACTGATTTTACAATCTTCACTTTCACCTTCATCATCACATCCCATAATCAATCCATTACCCGCGAATGGTTGATGTGCTCCTTCATATGTAAAGAATACATCCGTTCCGTTCATCAATCCTTCATCATCTACAAAGATTGCATCTTGCTTATCTAAATAAGATGCAATTGTAAAACATTCGCATTGTAGAAACTTATACATTTCTTCGATGCCTTTTCCGATTTCAATTTCTTTAACTTCTTTATTTACGGAATCAATTAATATCGCTTTCATATTACATTTGTTTTTGTGTAGTTACTAAAATTTTGTTTCCATTATCGGGAATAAGAATGGTGCCGTCCACCTGAACAATGGAAGCACCATCTTTAATCTCATTCTCCAATAGTTCGATAAGTTCGACTATTGTTAGAGTTTTCATATTACTTTTCTTTTTCTATTACTTGAATATAGTTTTTGTTTTTATTACTCTTATCAATTGATACTGGGTAATAACTTACATCTTCTAATTTAATTGAATGAACCATAAATCCATTATCTAAATTTTTTACTTTGATTGATTTATCGGCTCTATTATCCCAAATCAATCCATCTGCTGCAATACGATTTTCATCCAATCGTTTCATTGTGTTTTGCTGTTCCATAATTAATCTATATTTTATTTTTTAGTTTTGAAATTTTCCCAATCCGATTGACTTTTTTATATACTTACTCATACAATAAACAAATATATCTTTTGTTTTTGCCATATCGGTAGTTAATAAATTGTCTTGAAATATATACTCACCAGTATCACCCTCACCTAACACACATTTTTTCATACTAAAACAATTGTGTTCCCATTTCAATTCAAATTTTACACAATAATCACCTAAAATTTGACCGTTGCAAAATATCCATACCCAACTACTTTCTTTTTTATTTTGTAAATTATCTACATCAAAATAAAAATGGTGTCCGTCAATATCAAAATCTTCTCCATCTATATTTTCAAAATTTTCTGGTCGTTTCATATTATTTTATTTTTTATGATTCATAATCTTCTTCATCATCCCACATATCATTATTCTCATCCTCATCTTCATCATTATAAAAGAAACCCTGGTCCTCACAACTATCAGGTCCCATTGGGTCATATCGCCAACCTTCGGCCATTTCAACCAAATTAGGATATAATACACCTTCCGTTCCTACACCCGAATGATTGTTTTTACTAAATGCTAATTCAATTCCCTTACCTCTTAATTCATCAGGATTATTTGCAGTTATCCCATTCATTTCCGCAAGTAACTCATAGTAATCTTTACCACCAAACTCACCATAACCATCGTAACTATCTTCAGTCCACACATTACCTCTATCATCCATCATTTGAACTCTAAATGTGTCTCTTGCTGACCATTTGTTTGCAATACTTTTATCAGTATCCTGCGTTCTCCAACTAAAAAATCCCATAACTTTTGTTTTAATTTTATAAATGACAATTTGCGTTACACATTGTTAAGATGAAAATGTTTTTACGGCAATCGGTATCGGCTCTACTCAATGCCAAATACAAATTATTATCAACAATTGCCTGAACAAATCCACCACCTGCGTATGAACTTTTATCTCTGGTTGCCATAATAGAAACCATAATATCAATAATGTGTTCACTTACATTTTCATTCCACTCCTTAACGAATTGAATAGCTCGTTCTCTATATTGTTCTCTTATATCCATAACTTATTTATTTTTTATTCCTATAATATGTTTACAATCCTTTCCTCTACCAAACCCATGTGCTGGACAACTACAACTCCAAAATCCTTCATCATTTATTACCTTATACACATTTCCTTTGCTACCCTTCACTTTCCATTCTTTTTTCACTTTTACTTTTTGAAACTCTTTTGGTTTTGTGTATTCAATTTTATCCCACATACTTTCCAATTCGTTCCAACTATACCATCTTTTTACTTCAACCCATCCACTACTTTCTTTACCACCAGTGCACACAATATATGTTTTACCCGAAAGGGGTGATTCAAAACAAATGGGTGGAAATACTGATTTAATTCTCATTGTGTTATCTATTTTTTGTTGGTGTTCTAATACTAGCAGCTTCATTTTTATTTGGAACTACTAAATTCTTTTTCGTTAATAACTTTGAACAATCCGAACATTTAACTTTTGCTTTATCTATTTCACTATCCCAAAAATACTCTTTTGTTAAGACTCCACATTCACATTTGTATATTCGTTGTTTAAGCGTATTCTTCATTTTTTAAAATTTATTCGTAACTTTCTCTATCAATATTAATCACATATGGGAAACGTGGTATTCCATCCGGCGTTAAGTTGAAATACTTAATCGTTGCCTGTTTACCTATTAACTTCTTTTTGTTCTTAAGCATCTCAGCCGTTTCTTCCCAGGTTCCTTTTACATTTGATTTGAAAGGTTTACCATCGGCTGTTTCAAATACCATATACCCAGCCGTTCCAGTTCGATTACCCTCACCCTCTACAATGCCCTTAATGGTATATTCTTCATCAATAAATGATTTATGCTTCATTAAGTTCTTGCTTCGTTTGTTCTCATACTTACCATTCAATCGTAACATTTGGCCTTCAAACCCAGCGTCTACATATTCTTCATACAAATCAACAACATCATCTTCACTCATACATAATGTAGTTTCTACCTCAATACAATGTTTACTGAATGAGTCAAATGCTTTAAACAAATCATGCAATCTATCACATCTATCACCAAATTGAATATGATTATCTGGTAAATCGTAAATCCAATACTGAATGTTTTTCTTACTTTCTTTTAAGTCAGCATCGGTTGGTTTTGTTTTCTTAACCAATGATACAATCTTATTAAAGTCATTTGCGAACTTGTCAGCGTATAACTCACCATCCAATACCATATCAGGATATACTTCAAATACTTCACTTAAACTTTCTATAATATGTGGTGCTGAAATGATTGGTTTACCATTACGACTAAACATACCATCCTTTGTAACGATACATCTAATACCATCCAATTTAGGTTGAGAGAATATTGGGTAAGTAATTTTATCTTTACTATCTTCCCACTTACTCGCCAACATTGGTTCAAAGTATTGTGTTTTGTTTATGTGTTTGATATTCTCAAAGTAACCACTCTCCAACTTCTTTGTTCTTTTAGCAACTGCCTCTTTCATACATTGTTCATTATCCGTAGTTGCGTTTGCTTTACCCCCATTCTTACCATACACAATAGTCCATTCGTTTGTGGTAATTGCACCACCAACTTGTCCACTATGTGTTCGGTATTTGTTACCCACTACTTCAATTGTCCACTCTTGCGTTGCACCTGTCTTTGTCTTTTTGTATATCGTATCTAATTTCATAACTTTATTTTATATTACCACCAACTTGTATAATAAACGGTCATTCCGTTTTTGATTGCTTCTCTAGCTTTTGCAATAAATTCCAAATCACCATCCACTTCATCACCATCGGATTGTCCAAAAAAGAAACCTGCGGTATCTGGTAGATTACCACTTTTAATATCTTCTTCTAATACATCCAAATCCTCATTATCCAATACAACAGGTACACAATTGAACGAATCAGCTTCACCACCTTTTTCATAATATAAACTTTCCATCCAACCATGTAAGTTAGGATGTTTTCTCCAATAGTGCAATTCCGTTTCTTCAAAATTCTTTGTTGAAAAATCTACTTCGGTTGCAGGTTTTGCTTTGGTAGCAAATGCATTCATATCTAATCCCATAATAATAATTTTTAGTTTAAGTTAAAGTTAATGTTATTCAAAATACTATCACCCTCATTTATTCTATCCATTTTTTCTTCTACGATTTTCTTTGCAGATATAATAGATTGTTCTAATTGTGAACGAAGGTCATTCACTCCGTGTTTTTTAGCATCTTCACATACTACATCAATACCTTCATTAAGGAATTTAATTAAATCACTATCTTCAGGCAACATATCAGTTTGTAACATATCCAACATTGATGCTGCGACTGCGGCTCTCATTTCAATAGTTGCCGATTGTGAATGTCTCATTACATTCATAATTGTAAGAGCCATCTTCACTCTTTGTTCATTTGATTTTTGAATCTTTTGTAAAATTTCTCCAAACATATTATCGTTTTTTAAAAGGTTTTGTAATTAACTCCATAACAACTAGAAAATAATACAACGGAACATAAATCATAGATTGTCCGATTAAAATTAATTGAAACAATGTATCGTTTCTTTCGGGTCGATTATTTAATTCACATTGTTTTAATGTTTCTTTCACTATTGGAAATGTAAGTAATATCCATATTAATAGTATTGTCCAAATCATATTTTTATTATTTATTATATTTTCCAATTAAATATCTACCATCCGTTCCCTTAACTAAAAATCTTCTACATCTTCTATTTTGTGCATTGACCACCGCAGTTAATGCTTGTAAGTGGTGAATGAATGAACCACCATTTTCCATTTTAGGTTTACCTCTCAATATCACATCATAGTATTCTTTCAATTCACTAAACGTCAGTTTACCATGTCTTTCAGTATAATCCAAAAGAGATTGTGTTATATATCCCCAATCACCCGGCTGTAATTTGTAACTCTTATTCATATACTTTCGTTTCATTTCCTTTCGTTGAAACTTTGGGTCTTGCAGTTTGGTTTGATGTTGTAATGCTCTAATTGCTTGTAGAGCAGGAATACCTTTTGATTGTTCACTATGTTTAACACCATCTGCTAAACTATGTCCCATACTACCCAATGTTCTAGCAATAATCACATTGTTATCATTCAACCTTAAATTGTTTCTTTGCATTCCCTGCTTTTTCCATATCCTTATTCGATTTGGATTTGCAGCGTGTAAGTAAATGTCAATGTATTGTGCTACTCTCCACGGCACATCATTTTGTTTACTTTTAGCCCAACCTTTCACTACGGATTTTCTATCACTATGACGACCTCTCAATGTAACCCAACCAAATATTTGTTCTAATACTTTTTTCACTTCTAACACTTGCTCCTCATTTTTCATTGGAATAGTTGCAATGTAGTTTGATGTTCTTGCTGCTGGCATATTATTTTATTTATTTATATTAAAGATATTCAGGCCCATATACTCCGTAACGGGCAGTTCCGTCAATGATATTTCCTCTTGCGTGTTTTGCTGGTGCTTTCCACGTTGCTGCTTTTAGTAAATCACCTTTCTTAATTGGTGAACCCTTTAAATCACCATCCACTCTACTAATGAAACCCCAACAACCTGTCCCAACCCACAATCGAATATACTTTTGTCCAACCTCAACAACAATGTCTTGATATTGACTTAGCATATCTGCTTTCACATAATAATCTTTTCGTTGAATGTTTAATGTGTTAATAAAGTTTGCAACAATAGGATTATTTTTAAGATACTCTATTGCTTTTTTATCAGTTACTCTCATAATGTTATTATATACTTTCTAAATAAGGTTTGAACCAACTTCTAATTACTCTATGTGTTAAATCGTTTCCGTTACTATCCACATCATTATATCTTTGTGGAACGGCTGATATAACTTCATCTAACAAATCATCCGCAGCGTATCTACATATGTTGATAAGTGCGTGTAGTTTTTCTTCAATTTGTTTTTCGTGATTACGTCCACTCATATAAACACTATGACTATCACTCATCATATAAGAATAATCGTGATAAACCACTTCATTCATAAACTCTGTATGTAATTTACTTTCTTCTTCATACGCATCATTAATAAATGAATCGTTTTGTTTTTCCCACATCATATCGTTGGGGTCTCTATCGTTGTTATATACTGCCATATTTTGTTTTTTTAAGTTTTGTGCAAATGCAACTATTTGATAATAATTCATATCTTTATTTTTTAATTGTGCTTCATACCTTTACACACACCATAACCACTACGAGCGGCCAATCGGTTAATGTTATTAGCTACATCCATTGGAACGATTTGTATTTCGTTACCTGTTTTGTGGTTAGCAATAGCTACACCACCCATCTTTTCAGTAGTAGAACAATTTACACAAAAATTGTAACCATATTTCACTTTGCGTAAAACAGGCATATCACTACCACACTTAACGCATGGCATCATTTCTAATTTTACTTTTACTTTACTCATACGTTTTCTTTCTTCCATTATTAGTTTTTCTTCTTCTAATCTACGCTTTGTTTTCATACTATTTACAAATTTTATTATTAACAAACTCTTGCATAAAATTAATGTAAGATATTTGACACTGTATTCTTCTTTGTTTTTTGTGGTCTCTTTTGAATGTAGGCGTTACTAACCTATCACCCCATAATTCTTTGTAATAACTCATTTCTTTTTTCCATTGGTTATCGTAACTATGTGAATTAGATACTTTGTTTTTAATCCAATCTTTCACTTCATCAAACTTATCCCATTGAAACAATTTATTCCATTTCTTATGATTAATATCCAATACAACAACATCCACTATATTTGTTTTCTTACCTTCCCAAAAACCAACTACTAATGTAAAATCTTCTTCTTTGTTTGAATTACGAAATATATCACCCAACTCAATTGCATTATTTAAACCTATACATTTAATCTGTACAGGTTTACCTTTATATGTTTTACCTTTAACATTTTCATTTATAGCATCCCACTTCGACGTGTAATTAGAACCCTTTTGTTTACCATACTTTTTTTCGTATTGTTTCCAAGTAAGAACATTATTTTGTTTACACCAATTAGTTTCAAATTTAAAACCGTGTGATTGTCTTTCTGCCATATTACTTATTTTTACGAGCCCAGTTACGAGCGTTGTTTTTCTTTTTATCTACTACAACTCTTTGACGGTATCTACCATCAAAAAGACCAGCATCTAGCTGGTCTTTTCTTTTAGAACTATTTGGACTTAACCTTTTCACTTTGTTTTTCATAAACACTAAATTTACTATCCATTGGAATAATGAATTTGTTATTCGCTGTATCAATTTTATTACGAACTTTCTTAAACTTCAATCCTACAATTACACCTTGCGCATCGTAGTATCTCATATCATACGCATCACCATCAATTACATCATATCCCATAAATGTTTTTGGTAATACCTTACCTTCAAACACCATAGCCACACGTCCTTTTCTTTCGTTTAACAATTCTAAACATTGGAACATATTGTGTCCGCTGAATGAATATGTTAAATCGTAGTTATCATACTTATCTAACATTTTGAAACGATTAGCAACTTTCGTATAATCATAGAAAGGAATAAGTGGGAAGAATTCTAATATATTCATACCTTTCACTTTGAAACTTTCTAAACTAATATCGGATGTTCCATTGATACGAACTGAAAATTGATAACCTTTGGTATCAGCATCAATCTTAGCTTTTGTAATTTCGGTAATCAACCAAGCCATAAAGAAATCACGTTGTTCAAAGAATAACTTTGTTTTTTTGATACGAGCTTTATTGATTGCGTTCTTCTTAACGTCAATACGATTGTGACCCGACTCTGTTAAACACGCCGTTCTACATTCTTCGGTAGACATTGGACATACATTGTAACCACTTTGTTCAGCAGGTGCAAGATACAATATATACGTCATTTCATTATATTGTAAACCTTTGGCAATTTTTGAACTACTCGCCACACTACCTAAATAAGATAGACCGGTTTGTTTTTTAGCACTAGAAATTGTTGTGAATTGTAACTTACTCATATTAATAAAATTTTATATATATCTCCAATATTGGAACTTTACCCTGTAAAGATACGAAATTTTACCGAACTGGCCAAATAATTTGAAAAAATTGTTTATTGACAATCAACGAGTTATGAAATTCCCTATAAAACGAAAAGCATAAGTCATTGATTGTCAATAAAGAATTTTCTCATTGATAATCAACGACTTATGCTAACCCATTGAGGGTCAATTAGTTATGAAATGGGGTATTTTACCACATATTAAATGAATTTATAATATGTTTTTTCACTTTGATTTTTTTGTAGTATCTCTCGTATACATCGGCAATTCAATATATTCAATCGGTGTTGTTTTTTCTTTCACTTCAAAATACTTAAAATCTTCTTTTAATTTAGGCCATTGTTTATCCCTAATATCTTCGGATGTGAAACGAATAAGACATTTAATTTTAGTTTTAGGTTTCTTGCCATCAACAATTCTTTCTTCGTTTTCTTTGTGGAAAGGAACAAGAATGTTATTGAGTTTTACAGCTGCGCCGGAATAATCACAAACGTAAGTATCATCATCAGTATATTGATTGTATAAATCTTCAATGTGTGATTTATGAACTCCCGTGTAATCCATAACATTCCAACCACCCTTTCTCTTTTTTATGTTTATAATTTCTTGCTTTACCCAATTAATAACAGTTTCAACTTGAGCAGTAGTTAATCCCAACCTAATCATTCTAGCTTTATTCCTACTTGTATTCCAAGACTGACCCATTTGGTGAAATCTTAATAATTCCTTTTCCGCATCTTCTTTACTATATGGTTTTGCCGTTGCTTTTTCGGAATTCAAATCATTTCCCAAAGCATATAGTTCTGCCGCTGAAAATTGTGAATGAATTTCTGGTCCCAACTCAATAATTGGCAATTCAACATCTTCATATCCATCACCCAATTCATAATAAGCAGTGATTGTATGATTTCCACTAATCAATAACTTATCATAGTGTTCGCCTTCAAAATCAACATTCGTTAAATACACAGGCGGCTTTGCTTCTTCTGTTGCATCACCCATTGCAACTCTAATTTTAGATTTAATCTTTTCTAAATTTTCTCTATTAATAGTTTCATGTCTAACCTGTAACTTACTTTCACTATATAAATCTTTTACGCAATAGGTTTTGGTTGAAAGATATTCAAATCCAATTAATTCAAATTCCTTTTCTTTATCATGTCTATTATCACGTATCCAATCAATTTCATTTCTTAATTTTTCAACTTTATCAAAATCAATTGGTTTAACTCCTGGAAATCCATTGTGTTTATTGTAATACATTGGATTGTTTTTTGCATCTACTGCTGTCAACATTTCATACTCCAACTGTTTCATTTCATTAAATGAACCCCAGCCATGTATAATTAATTTTAAATTTGATTTTGGATTCATCAAAATCTTTTTAAATTCTTTATCAGTAGTAGAACTCCAATATGGTTTGTGTGTTTCCAAATGAACACCAACATAATGCATATTGTTATCTAAATTAATGTATTCGTATGTGATAGCCACATGCCCCTCTTCATCGGGAGTAAGTAATCCTTCAACCTCTTTAATTTGTTTAGGTCGGATTGTTTTGTGTTTTAATAACTCAATAAATTTCATATTATCTAATTTACTAATTTTTTTTCACTTCACCAAATTAAGCAAACGGATTAAATTCAATTGGATAAAAATCTTCATCATCTATCACTTCATTAGTATCTACATAACGATACCTTTCTAATTCACTATCGTATGTAACCAATCTATCCGTATATTCATCTTTCCATTCCAAATCACCTTCCATTAAATCATCAAAATCTTCACCGCCGTTTTTCACTTCGTAACAACCACAAAATCCCATACCCGGTTCTTCATAACTTAATTTGAAATGTAGATTAGGAAATTGTTTAGATGCGTAATGAACGAACATAGAATTAGGTCCCCAAGCAGTTGTGTAATTGATACAAAGAGATTCACCATCTCGCTCATCAACATAACTATCACCGGCATCCCACTTCGTACCCCAATTATCTACACGCCAATTATACCAATCAGTATATCCATATTTTTTTTCTAATTCTTTTACATGATTTTCAAATTCTTTTTGACCTTCTTCATCATGCAATTCACCTCTCCACATAACAGGTGAGGTCATTTCCAATAACTCTTTAGGAGTTGGATGCAAACCTTCCATTGTGAAACCCAAATCACCTTTTGTGGTTTCACTTGGAACTAATACTTTACTTTTGAAATCTACTAATTCGTTCAAGTCTCCTTCAACGATTAATGTGTTACTGCACCAATTTGGCATATACTTAAATTTTAATTTTTAAAAAGGTAATGGTTCTAAAATTTCAGTTGTATGGGTTACCATATCATTTACAAATCCAAACCAATTATTTATACTTTGTATGTTTTCTTTTGAAATATTGTTACTTGCTATCATTTTACCGTCCTTATACAATTCGGCTCTCATATGAACTTTTGGATAAGCATCAGGTATTACTAATCTTGCTCTAAACTCAACAGGTAAATTTGCTAATCCCTTATCCGTTTCTTTTTTAAAACGGCATATGTAATGTTCATACAACGCATTGGAATCATCTACAAAAGATTCAGTCCAAGCTTCCCTAACGAAATAAATGTGGTCCTCTCTATGTGGAAATGTAAACCGAAATAATTTACCTTCACATATTTCCTTAAAGTTTCCTATTCTCATATACTAAATGATTTTACTAATTCAATTCGTATTGTTCCATCTTCATTAAACCAACCCTTTAATTTGAAACGGGGGTCATTAGGATGTCCGCTGGATAAATACCCTTCCATATGTGGTCTAACTCCATCTCTATCACTATGTTGATATGAATTAAATTCTAAATTGTGTTTTATTAAAGTATTTTTACTCATACCCAATGCTTGCCCTAATGGAGTCGTATCAACTGTCGTTGTAATATCTAAATGGTTAAATCCCATTATTGATAAATGACCTGCACCAATCAAATCGCCTAATGAATGTTGATATTGTGCATCAGTTACACCATCAACATTTGCTTTCTTTGTTTTTCTTTCACTACGCATCTGCCGAACTTTTTCGGATGTGTATGTGTTTCTTTTTGTTCCTGCAAATCTCATATGTTTTTATTTATTAGTTATAATATCCCAATCGTGACAAATGTTATTAAGAAAATCTAAAAAATTAAATGGACCTAACATATCATCTTTAAAAAGATAATATTTTTCACTTTTGCTAGTTGCATTATCCAATCTCAATTTTCCTTCCCAACCTATATCCAATTTTACTTCTCTATTTCGTTTGATAGAATATTCAAAAGAGCCATATTGATTGTGGTAAAAGAAAATAGTATATACGTCTGGTTCCACATCAACATCATTAATAGAAATATAGTTGTGGTTGATAATCCTTTTAATCGAACTAATGTTTTTAATTGTCAATTTCATATCATATAACTTTGAAGATAGTAGGGGAATCGAACCCCTACAAAATTCCAAACTATCTTATTTTTGAATTGTTCTAAACAATTGTGGAACTTCACCATATACTGGTAATTTACCATCCCATTTGTTAATGTATTCCAATTGTAACAACAACGGTGTTAATGTTTGTTGTTTCATTCTATTTGCTTCAGCTTCTGCTTTAGCACTTGTCAACATAGCTTGTGCGTTACCTTCTGCAGTTGCTACTTTAATTTTAGCCTGTGCTTCAGCGGTTTTAACTTCATTCTCCGCTCTCAATGCTGCTTGAACTGCATTGTTCTTAGCTTCAATTGCCTGTTTGAATGTTGCCGGATAAACTAGATTAGATGTAAACTGATTAACAATAAATCCTTCATTCAATAATTGTGACTCTAAAATTCTACGAACTTCAACTTCATAGTTTTGTCTATTTCCAATTAACTCATCAGCGGTGTATTTGTTAGTTGCTAAACGGAATGCATCAAATACTGCCGTTTTCAAAAAACCTTCTTCTATTTGTTCTAAACTTCTACGATACTTGGCGAAGATTGATGGAACTTTCTCTCTTTTTACCGAATAGTTAATGATAGGCGAAACGTGGAACTCACTACCATCTTTACTATTTACTACGAATGAATTATCACCCGTATATTCTTTGTGTTGAATAAATGTAGGGAACTCATAAATACTATGTGTAATAGGATTATAGAATACCATACCCGTTACTTCAGTCACATCACTTACACCTTTGTTATCACCATATTGGTTTACCTTAACACCTACATGTCCCGCATCAATCCTTTCACAAGACATAAATAAAAATATCAATAGGAAAAATCCTATAACTGCTGCTGTAATTGTTTTTACCATTTTGTTTTGTTTTTGTTTTTGTTCTAAATTAAATTGTCTTTCAATTTCATCAATTTCTGATTCACTTCTACGATTACCATTTTCATCCCAACGGTAATTGCCTCTGTAAAAATCTGCCATATTATTTTGTTTTATTTGTTTTCTTTCTAGTCTTTACAAATGGTTCATCACTTTTAACACCATCCGATTGTTTAGGATTTCGTTTCTTTTTTAACGATTGATTTTGTTTATTAGTTTCATTCATTGTTTCGATTTGTTTTTCTACATGTGCATTCCATTGTTCTTTGAAAACTTTTTCTTGCTCATCTTCTCTATCATATGCACTTTTCACTTCTAATATACCCCAAACAATAAGTAACAATGCGCCGATAGCTGAAATTATATTAACAAATGTGTTTGCCATAGTAAGACCTGGAAATATACCATATGTCACTAATAAGAAAATTGTAATAAATGTTACAATTTGTTTTTTATACTTTTTTAATTTTTCCATTTTGTGTTTGTTTTAGGTTGTGCAATAATATAATTTCCACCATAGATTTTATATGGTCTTTTATTTCTTTCGTTTATAAAATTTAGAGAACCATCGGAATCAAATGTAATTTCTTCTGTCCAATAATCATCTTTACCAATTTCTATATGATACATACCATTCCTTTTCTTTTCAATTTCATTCGTTTGATAAATCAATATACCAAAAAGAGTAAAAATCAATATTAAAAAAAATGGTCGCCATATCTTATCAATTATTTTTTTCATATTATCATTTTATTTTAGAAACTTTTAAATACCTTTTTATATTCGTTGTGTAATTCTTTACAATCCTGTTTACTGACTCCACCCATAAACCTTTGGTAATTCCAATTTGTAGTTAGGTATGCCTGTATTTCATCTTCAACTACACTTTCCGTATATCCCATATCAATTAGATTTTTTTGAAATACACTATAATTTTTAGTAGGAATTGTCAAAGTTATTTCATTTACTAATTGTTTATATTGATTGTTAGTATAATATAATCCGTGACAAATTTCGTGATTGAATGTATCACTATCCAAACTATCAGCACCGATAATATATGCCTTACCATCTTTTTTCATATCTGAAATTTTGTTAAAGATGTAATACATTTCATCATCATAAGGCGTTTCTGACATTACTTGTAAATCATAACATTTTTCAATAACATCATACGGAATATTAAATCCACTCCAATCAACTCCATAACTAAAACCTCGTTTGTATTCACTACTATACCATTTCATATAGTCCCAAATACTGAAGTCTTTACCTCTGAATTTTTTGTTAGGTGACTCGTAGAATTCCTGAACTCTACAAAATGTCATTGCTCTATCATAATCATCTTTAATGATAACAGCAAATACATTACGTCTAACTTCTTTTATTTTATAATTTATTTTCATAATACTATAATTGTGTGCAATCTTCATAAGCAAAATGATAAGCATCAACAGGTGAGTGACCTTCTTTTATGTATTTCTCAGCCTTTTGAATAACTTCTTTACGAATGTTCCATGCGGAAGCTTCTTCCAATACCAATTCAATTTCTTGCTTTTCTTCAATTGTCAATTTTGTAGCCATTTTTTAAAATTTAAGTTACCATTAGTATAAAAAGAAATAGGGTGACAAATGCCACCCTATTTTCTCAATCACCATTAAAACTACTACCAAACGATAGTTTCTTCATCAGTTTGTTCATCTTTCACTTCGTTGAAAAGTGCTTCATCATTTGTTTTGACGTATTTTTGAACAAGCTGTTTAATAAATACTCTTTCACTATCCAATCCACCATCATTACTGAAATAAGGTAGGATAGCAATCTCTGCTGCTTCCATTAGGGTAAAACCATCATAGATAAGACCGGCAGCTTCTACATTTACACGGGTAGAAATGATTGTTGAAATCTTACTCATATCAGTTTTAATTAACTGACGAGTTGTATCAGCAATCTCCGATAATGCGTTCAACGCATATTCATCAGCTTCTGGGAATTTGAACTTCAACAATTCATATTCACTTTGTTTATCCAACAAGTCCATTTCGATAGTTACGAAACGGTCCATAATCGCACGGTCCATAATACGTGTAGATGTATATTCGTTACCAATGTTAGCAGTTGCGATGAATGTAACACCATTTGCAACTTTAACAATTGGTGAACCCTCAGCCTCATCCAAACGTAAGTAACGCTGTCCGGCATCCAACACAGTCATAAGGATATTCCAAGCTTCTGGGTGAGCACGGCTAATCTCGTCCAATAGGATGATTGCGTTTGGAGTGCTGATTGCTTTTACGAAAGCCGATTCAGCAAAGAATGTTCCATTCTCTTTGTTAAAGTGTGTGTTACCGATAAGAGTAGCACGTGGGTCTTGCGTAGCACCTAAGTTGAAATAAAAGTCAGGACGCTTCAATGAACGAACCAACGATTGAGATGCCAAAGTTTTACCACAACCAGTAGGACCGGTCATCATGATATTCTTACCACGAACCGCTGAACGCAATAGATATTTCCACTTAAGCGGTTCAATGAACAAACCTTCAGGTTTCAATTCACCACCTTTTTCGTGGATAAATTGTTTCAAATGTTCGTGTGTTTCAAATGCTTCACTTACACTATCACATGCAGCATCTTCAAGAACATTTGCTAATTTTTTGAATTCATCCATCTCAACAAGTTTGTAAGAAAGATTACCACTTTTGTTTACAAAACCACGGATTGCTTTATTCTCCGCATGTGCTTGTTTCATCTTTTGTTTAGAAACGCCATCAATTTTTGTATCAATGATGTCATTTTTTGTGGTCATAAGTGCGAAACTTCTACCCACTTGCACAACTTTGTAACATTCGTTTGTGAAACCAACATTGGTATCAACTGTCTTTTGAGTAGTTTTGCGTCCACTCACACGCTTTGCTGTCTTACGAGCCATAGTTTTCGATTTAGTAGTTTTTGTTACATTACTTTTACGCATAGAAATATCCATTTAATTGGTGATTGATTTTATCAAATATACGAAATTTTTTCCAATTCACCAAATTTATTTTTAATTAATTGATTATCAATGATTTATGTGATAAAAAAAGGGGTAATATATACCCCTTTGATTATCAATGAGTTATGAAATAACCCTTTATTTTACTGCTTTATGATTTTTTCAAAAACAATTCATTCATTGTTTTCGCAACTTCAAACATATTTTCAACATTCACATATTTGGCATCATTACCATAACACTTTTTGAATATACTCCAATCGGATGAATGTTCGAATCTATCCTTACTATATTCGGTAATAAAGTAAGATAGAACATTTATGCCTGTTTGTTGCATTTTTTTCACTTGTCTACGGGTATGTTCTGCCGCATTTTCTCCGCCATAATGTATTTCATCACCACCACTATTGATACTATATGTTGGTTGACCATCGGAGAAATTTAAGAAATAACTATCCGTATCATTTGTTGATGGGATAAGTTGTTTCAATATTGCTTCAAAACACAAACCTTCGGGTGTTGTATTGGTTACATTTAGTTTACCCATATAATCGCAGAATTGTTTGAAACTATCTTTACGACTATCATATACCATTGCAACATATGGTAGAGAACGTCCACCACCTTCGGTAGAACGAATTGATACCTGTATGTTAATGTTTCTAGCCATTATACATGCTTTGACGATTGCAACGGTTGATGTAACAGCCTTCTTAATCTTTTCACCACTCATAGAACCAGAGTAGTCGATTGAGATATGTAAGTTAGCTTTTTTGTATTGGTCTACTTCTTTTGAATAGAATACATTTTCATTATCATATCCTAACGAAGCAACCAATCTACCATCAATTTTACCTTTCTTCAATCGGTTAAAAATAGTATCTCTACTTTCACTACGAATTTGTAGCTTTTTACCCAACAATGTACCTAACATTACACCACGCTTAACTTCATCAACGAATGGAGTAGATAACCCATCAGTTCGCCAACTTTTAGATGTAAATGGAAAATCATCACTTTCCAATAGTGATGGAGTAAGTTTTTTCACCACAATACAATCTACACCCTTACCAATTCTATCACCATATTGGTTTTGATAATCACTACCAACACGAACCAATTCAGTACCAGAATCCTGTATGTTTTCTAACTTATCAACTTCTTGTTTGGATATTTTCTTCTTCTTAAGGTCACCATTCAAGAAATCTTTTTGTTTTTGAAACTTACGAATAAGTTGTTCCAATGCAGATTTCGATAATGAATTCGCATTAGCATTACCACTTTGGTCACTACTTTCTTTAGTATTTGTAGGATTTACATTTGCTGAACCATTTGCACCACCCATATCGTTGTTCTCACCATCACCGGTTTCATTAACATCAGCGGTAGGGTCATTGTTTGGTGCACCACTTTGTGAATTACCTTTACCCTTTCCACCACCTTGTTGTTCAGCCATTGAAACATATCCCAATATATCCGTCATAATATCAATAGCCAAATTTAGAGAATCGGCTGATGATTTTATTCTGTCAATTCGTTTCAAATCCAACTTACGATAAATACTACGCAATCCTTTGAGTTTGTTTAAATCCGTATTTTCATTCATAATGTTGATGATACGGAACATATAACTCTCAATTGTTTCATCAGTAAATTCATCGGATTTAATACCTTTGGTTACTGCTTTATCATTGAAATAGTGGTCATACATACTCACATAATAGTCACGATAACCAGGTGCGGAATTGTATATGTAATGGTCAATACGTCTATCTTCAATCCAATTGGTTAAGCCTTGCAAAGTATCTAAAACCATTTCATTTGGAAAACCAAACTTACCAATTTTACCTGTATTAAGGTATATTTGCTTAAGTTGTTCGATATAATTTTTACCATTATTTTGGATGGTTGAATTATAATTATTTTCAAAAGCGGATTCATCATGCAGAATTGGTTGATTTGATTCTATAAGATGTTGGTTTTGGTATTCCATATGACGTTTATTATTTTCTAAATTAGAACGTACATTTGAAAGTGTTTCCAACATACCAAAGTCCGAAAGAATAATATGCGAGCCTTCGTGCAATGCCAAACCTACGGAAACATCAAAATTATCTTCCACATCAGCGGAAAGAATAACCTTTTTGCCATCCGTCATACTTTCACTTTTTGTAGCAAAAGAAACAGGAATGGATTTGCCCGTTACAATTTGAACGAAGTTTGAAATTGCTCTACGCACTGATGCTAATTTGTAAAGGTTGTGCGTTTTCTTATATGCATCTAAATCTTTCTTTTGATAATTCCCATACGTCTCAAGATAGTCAAAAGACGTATCATAATCATCATACCAAAAGGATGAAGCATAATTTTTCACCTTTCCAATTGTGGATTTGTACCAACTCATAGTAATAAATTTTTGTGTGATTTCATTAAATATACGAAAAGTTTTTGAATTTACCAAATATTTATTAAACTTTTTTTTAATATATTGATAATCAATAAGTTATGCAATAAAAAAAGGCTTAATATATAAGCCTTTGATTATCAACAAGTTATAAAATACCCATTTTATAGGGTAAAATCTTCATTATTTTTTAAACCTTTCGCATTTTGTGTTTTATTTCCAACGACTGTTATTTTTGTTTGTGGTTGGGTTGTTTGTTGTTTTTCTAATATTTCATTTTGCTTTTTTAGAAGGTCTCTAATTTCCTGTAGAACAACCAACATATCAAATTCATGTGCCATATTATTCATTTAGTAGTTTTGTAAATATTTTTTCACTTTGAGAATAATCATTCAAATATTCAAAAAGTATTTTTCTGTTGTTTATTGATTTATTTAAAAATTCATTATACTTCTTTTCAATTTCATCTTCGGTTGCAGATTGAATCCAATCCGTAAAATTTTTAATAGATTGTTTTACGTCTTGATATGATGTTATTGTTTCTTTAAATTCAAAATTCAATAAATGATATCCTCTATTTTTCAAATAGTTTAATATAACTTCAGATGTTACTAATAAAAATGGTTTTCCAAAAAATAAACCTTTAAATGTTTTTTCCGTTATAAAACATTCCGTAGTATTGGCTGGATTTAGTGTTTCAAATACCAAATTAAAGTTACAATACAAATAATCATTTATTGCTTCAAAATGTTTATACTTCGGATATAATAAATCATACGCATCATTTGCTGAATCCTTCTTTGATAATAGTAATTCTAATCCATTTATTTCTTTTATAAAATCCGTTCTCCAAGAACTATTTGCATGTGCTCTAACATATGAAAATAGTTTTGATACATTTTTATTATATTTTGGTATTTCAATGTTTTTTAATAACCCTTCCAACCAAACATAACCAATATAATATCTAAAATATCTAAATGGTAATTCAAAATCCAAAATAAAGTTATCATTTATTTCTAATTCGGGTCTTTTGGATCCAGAATATATTAAATCGTATTTTATATTTTCGATAGAATTGATAAATCCTTTTTCAAAAACTTCGGCATAATGCCAAATAAACATTTTTTTACAATTAATTAATTCGTTTGTTCTTTTAATTGTATGAAATGCTTTTATATTTTCAATGATAACAATCACCTTTTCAAAGGCACTAAAAAAGGAATCAGATTCATTTAAATAATCCGATTCCGTTCTATAAAATACAAACTTTGTATTTAAACTTTTGTGAAAATAAAACTGCTTTGGATTTGAATCAAAATCGGATGCATCAAATTTAGATTCATAAACCAAATTCTCTTTTCCAAATAAACCCAAAAATATTGGTATTTGATTTGAATATCCTATGAATATACAAAGATTCATTATTCGGTTTGAGTTGTTAATATCAATTCAAATTCATCAGCTGCTTTTTTATTTTTTTCTTTTAAAAGCTCTAAAGCAATTTGATATCTATTCAATTCAATCTCAGTTGGAAATAATTCATTGTGTAAAGAATCGCATACTTTTTGTAATGAATCAATTGTTTGAGCTTTGGTAATATCACCACCACCCAATACTTCAATCTTTTTTTCACTACGCAATTTTGATAATTCTTTTTGTTGTAAATAACAAATCAATAATACAGCAACTGCGCCAGTTCCTACGATTGCTTTCTGATACTTTGCGATAAATTCTTTCATAACTTTTTATTTTAAAATTAAAAATCTCCTTCTGAGTTGACAAGGTTATCATCCCAACCATCTCTTCCGGCAGTATTTGGGACATCATCCCAGTTCAAAAAATCTTCTCCTTTGTAATCAGGATGATTTTCTTTCATATAATCGATTCCTCTTACCCAAGACCAAGATAAAAGTGCGGTTCCTAAAACCATAAACAAAATAACAAACAACATAAAATATATAATAAAGGGTTAATAAACTCTTTTAATCCCACCAAGCTCTCATATCCGTTCCATCATATGCCCATCCATACTTCTTTGAACGTTTAGTTCCTTTGAATATTTCCCAAAGTTCTTTCCATTCTTTTTCTTCCAACTCTCTAGCCGTTTCAAAGACCAATCTATTATGTGCTTTTTCTTCTTCCGTTTCCTTATCCACCAATCGCATATTACCATTCTCTACTGGTTCAAACTCCCAATCATGCATAATCAATTCACCCAATTCGGATTCAGCTCTATCTATATAATCATCATCCAATTTATGCTTTAGTAGTTCTAATGCCCTACGCATACTTTGGATTTTTGGTTCTCTGGTTTCCGATACTTCAATACCTTTAAGACTCAGTTCTTTTTCCATAATCTGGATCGAGCGATAAAGCATTTCAAGTGTGAATCTATAATCCCACCAACGATGCGACCATAATTCTTTTCTGAACTTCCAAATATTTCCAATAAATTGTGGAATATCGTAACGGAATAAAGCGTAAAATCTATATACCTTACTTTGATGCCACATTAACCTTTTTATAGATTTTGTGAAAGTATCTGTGATATGAACATCCATAACTATTTGTTTTTTGTTTTTTTAAATAAGTTTTTTAATTATTTATTGATTAACTTCCCAAACGTGCCAAACAAATGGGCCATCGAATAATGAATCAATGTAGGTATGCGTTAAATAATCGAATTCAAAATTATGACCCGTACCAATTATTTCAAAATTACGATAGGATGTTTGCTTTTGATTTGGGTCTACTAATACCCACATTTGCATAATACCATTTTGAATTCCAACTTTTAAAACTTGCGAGTCAATTGGTAATGAAACTGTTCTCGCTAATTCGTATTTGTAAATCGTTCTCATATTATTTTCTTTTAAATAAATCTTTTAAACTTTTTCCCTTTTTTATTATATTTCCATTTTCATCCATCATTGGTGCAGTATATGCTTCGCATGCCATCCAAATAAATGTAGTAACAATTCCAAAAATAATGTATTCCATATTATTTATTTTTCATTATATTATATCTACGATGTCTTTCTTCTTCGGAAAGTATTTGTTCTGGAGCATATGTGTGTTCTATGTTTACTTTAACACATACTTCCGGCAATTTATGATTTCTGAAATAATTGTTTATGTAACCTATAATATTTGCCGCACCGATTGGGTTTGCAGAATGAACATATATTGTTGGTAAAGGAATTTTTTTATTCATTGCTTCTGCAACCAAATATCTTGCACAATCCATACCCGTTTTTTCAGGTATTCTATCATAATTCAATTCGTAATTTGGTTTTACATTTGTATAATATTCAACCATTGCACCTTCACCCAAATCGTGGTCTAAACTGATTACTTCATAATTTTCTAAACCATTCATTTTGATATGTGCCACAAACTCATCATAATTTCTAACCACTTGCCACCCACCTTCGGTTGGTATTCTCACATCATCCAAATACAACCACATTTTATTCTTTTTCATTTTCTAATTTTTTAATATGTTTAATCACCATATCGGCAACAATTCTATGTCCTTCTATGGATGCATGTTCCTCTTTGTAATTATATTTGTAATTACCATTCCATGCTTTTGCTTTATTCCAAATTTGTAATTTTTCTTGTTGTAAAAATCCGTTTATTGCACCGGGAGTAGGAACATTTATAAACCAATCTTTAACTTGTTCATATAACTCACTTCTTTTTAAGAAATCGTGTTGATTTCCGGTCCAAGGAACTAATATTACTTTTATTTCGGGAAACAACTCCTGAAATTTAACTATTTTTGTAAATGTTTGTTCCCAAAATGATTTTTCATCATAATTGGAAATCCACCTAATTGCAGCCTCTACTACCAATTGATTTGCATCTTTTAATTTTAAATAATTTTCAATTTCTATTGGTGTGTTCGGTAGATATTCACCATTTAACTTTCCATGCAAATTATCATCCCACCAACGAATATATCCAATTTCTAAAACTACATATTTTGTTTTATCAATCAATTGTTTGATATCGGTTTCATTTCTTCTTTCAAATAAATGCCATAAAGTTTCGGCAGCACCACTACCCAGAACAGGTTTGTTTTCAAAATCATGCACATTGAACTCAGTATATTTTAAATCCTTACAAACTAAACTAGCCCATCTATATTTTTTCCAATACAATTTTTCATATGGACGTCTTGTTTCTACAGGTAAAGGTAAGCGAACACCTTTATTGAGGTATTCATCACTATTCAGTTCGGGATCGAGTTCCCACTCTAATCCCAAACCAAAAGTGTTAGATTGACCTGCAAAAATTATAGTATCTCTCATTAAATAAAATTTAATTCTTTACTAAGAAAATCATAATCAAATGTGATAGGGCCGTTCAAAGCTTCATATCTTAAATTACAAGTGCAACCGTTAAATGAATAACCACCCCAAGTAGTTTGCTTATATCCATATCCTTCGTGAATGTGTCCTGTAAAATGTAATGGTGTTTTTAATTCATTCAATCTATGAAATAAATCCGAACATCCTACATTTTGATTTGTGTTTGCGGCTCTATCACCATACCCATAAATAGGTCCGTGAGTAATTACAATATCAGCATCTTCAGGTATGCTATTCCATAATTGTGCGGAATCGTGTCCTCTATCCACATTGAATCCCCAACCATATCCAAAAGTTGCTGAGTATGGTGAACCCCATATTTTTATTTGGTCTATTTCTATAAATGAATTTTCCAAATAAAATACATTAGAATTAAGTCCTGTTTCTAATAAATTAATTAACCATTCAGGCTTACCATCAGCACAGGGCGTATCCCAATTGTTTCTACCACCATCAAAAAAATCCAATTTATTTCTTAATAAGATTTCTCTATCAAAAGACATATCGTGGTTACCGGCAATAAAAACTTTATTAGTATATCCTTCAATGTTGTTGAACCAATTAATGAATGCTTCAACTTCATGCTTCCTACCCAATGAACTTATATCTCCACTATGTATTAACAAATCTCCTCCTGGTAATTTACCATTAAGTTGTTTGTGTTTATTATGTGTATCGCTAATGTGCGTTATTCTAAATTTCATTTTACTTTCTTTAAATATTTTACAATATCTTTTATCTTGTCCGCATCATTTGGACTTACTAAAAATTCATCAAATGCACCATACATACATTGATATCCAAATATGTATTTAATTCCATATTTTACTCTTTGCCAAAATGGTCTTTTATTCAAATGAGTATGAATATAAACCATTGGACATTTTTGTCCGTTCTCAAATTCATCTTCACTATAACAAATAACCATTTGATGTTCGGTTGAATGACAATCACAAATTAAAATATCATGCGTTTCGTGTGGTATCTTTTTCATAATTTTAAATATAATAAAAAAACCTCAAATTACCAAAAGTAATTGAGGTTTTGCTGTAAGGGAAGGAATCGAACCTTCATGCTGTGATTCGGTAAAGAACAAAATAGCCGGCTTTGTGGTCAACCCATATTCATTTACCTATTTCAAACTCAGCGCCCACGAGACGAGTGGGTGTGTCTGCCGATGTGTGCACAATTTCACCACCTTACAATGTGCGGAGAGACAGGGATTCGAACCCCAGAACCTGTTACAGTTGCCGGTTTTCAAGACCGGTGCATTCAACCACTCTGCCATCTCTCCTTAATAATTAGAATACTTTTTCATCTCTGCTTTTACCGTCTAAACTATTATCAGTATCAGCATGTTTTCTTCTTGCTTCTTCTGCTTCTTTATACAATCGCATCCATGTTAAAAATATATCAATTGGTGCTAATATTGGAGCCATAATAATAATCATTATAGAGTCCAATCCAGGTGTTATACCTAAACCACCGGCCATTACATTTTTATTCCATTTTTTTATCAATTGATAAATGCAATAAACAAAGCAAAGTAAATAATAAGTTCCAAAACCCATAACATTTGTTTTTAATTTTTTAATAATTTGAGTTTGTGAGGAATGAATCCAATTAAAAAGGTTATCCAAATTTCAAAGAGGTTTGAGTTTATTGAAATAGCTGACAAGAGACCCTAATATTATTGAAGTTTGTTAATAATTCATTATCTTATTCGTTCATCCGCTTGGTTGCTCACAAGTAGTATTGCAAGAATAAACTAATCAATCAATTTCAAACCCCACTCACTCAATATTTTTATATTTGTGTGTTTGCGTTGTGAATATCCAATTCGTTTTGCAACTCTTCAATTCTTTCACTTAACACATCCACTTTGTTTTGAATATCCACCACATTCAATTCCACTTCTTTTACCGAAATAACGCTTCCGTATCTTTCAGCCACTTTACCTTCTTCGGTTGGAACTTTCTTTAATTCCTTTACTAAACCTTTCAATTCTGCTAATTCAAATATTTTAGCATATACCGGTTGGTTTGCTTTATGGATTTTTGCTTTCAACTCAACTAACTCAAGTTGAATTGTTTCAATTACCGTCAATGTAACGGACATTGAATATCTACGTGGGTTTCCTTCTTCAATTGAGTTATACTTTTTCAAAATCTCATATTGAGCTTTCAAATCAGTAACCAATTTGTTTTTTTGTTTTAATGCTTGTTTTACATTCATTGTTTATGTTTTAAATTTTAACTATGTAAATATACTGAAACTTTTTTATATTTCCAAATATTTGTTACCCGAACTGGACTCGAACCAATACGAACAGAATCAAAATCTGTGATGCTAACCATTACATCATCGGGCAATAAACTCAAGTAAATTAATACTTGAGTTAGTAATTGAAAAAAATCTATTTCTCTTTCGGCCTAATACTAACAGGCCCACGAGCAGATGATAGGAATCGAACCTACGTCTCCAACTTGGAAGGATGGAGTAATAACCATTATACGACATCTGCTTTTGTGTAGGTGGGACTAACCTACTTCGGTTTTGTACTTCAACCATTTAAGTCCTTTTGAGCGGAAGACCAGGCTCGAACTGGCCACCCCAACCTTGGCAAGGTTGTGCTCTACCAAATGAGCTACTTCCGCAGTTGTGGACCCAACAGGGCTCGAACCTGTGACCTAATGATTATGAGTCATTTGCTCTAACCAACTGAGCTATAGGTCCAATGTGGAGAAGAAGGGAGTCGAACCCATGACCCCCTGCGTGCAAAGCAGGTGCTCTAGCCAACTGAGCTACTTCCCCTATTTAACGTGCCCCAGACCGGAATCGAACCGGTACTCACATTTACGGTGAACGAGATTTTAAGTCTCGCGCGTCTACCTATTTCGCCACCAGGGCATTTTCTCGTAGGTCCACGTGGAATCGAACCACGAACAACAGCTTAGAAGGCTGTAGTTATATCCATTTAACTATGGACCCATATCGTTGTTCTAACCTGCAGGGTTATCTTCTTTTAACATCTCTTTCTTTACAACGTCAGAACTGAATCTACATTTGTAATCCGAATGTTGCGTTGGGAGCTACCCAGCATCTATGCTATTCTATATAACTTACCTCATAGTTAGGTGTGCTAAAAGAATAGAACAACTTAAACACAATCACCTCACATCTTCAGGTGTAAAAAGGTTGCCGAGCTAATTGCATATACAACCTAATTGTGTTTTGCGGAGTGGACGGGACTCGAACCCGCGACCTCTGCCGTGACAGGGCAGCATTCTAACCAACTGAACTACCACTCCATTGAGCCCAAGATAAGAATCGAACTTACGACCTACTGATTACAAATCAGTTGCTCTACCAGCTGAGCTACTCGGGCTTATGTACTCGGTACGGGATTCGAACCCGTGCTACATCCGTGAAAGGGATGTGACCTAACCCCTAGTCCAACCGAGCGTTTGATATATCAAATATACGGAAATATTTTTAATATACCAATTATATTTTTACCAAATGGTCTGCCGCATATGTTGCGATTGGACCAAGTGTTTTATATCTAACTTTATAACCCATACCTTCTACCAAACCAACCGCTTGTCTCAATACTTCATTTGATTTAAATTTAGGGTCTGGATTAATATCTATATCAATCCATTTCACTTTAGGTAATCCTGCAGTTTTCATCGCCTCTGCAACTTCTACCGCATACCACACTTCATTCAATAATCTAACATTTCTAGTCGGCTCTCTTTGTGTTTTCCAACGATTATATAATACATGTGCACCTTTACCAACATCATACAAAGCAACTACAATTGCATAAATAGTTTTATCTGAAAAATTTTGTGAATCACAACCTATTAATATTTCCGAATTGGGTTTTTTATCTAACCAATCTTTCACATAATTTATCAAATCAACTTTTTCACCATCATATAGCCGTTTGTATTCCATAATCTTTTATTTTATATATTCATATTTTTATTTTTGTACCCCATAAGAGACTCGAACTCTTAATGCTTTCGCACTGGTGCCTAAAACCAGCGTGTCTACCAATTCCACCAACGGGGTATTTAGCAGTTTGTTCTATATTTTTTAACTCCACCATTCCATCTCCTCACACATATTAAACAAGCTCCATTTTCTCTAATAATTTTTCTTATCCTAACAATACGATTTACTCTTTTGTTAGTTTCAAATTTATTTGTTTTCATGCGGAAAGAGTGAGATTCGAACTCACGGACCTTTTGGGCCGGCAGTTTAGTAAACTGCTGGTTTAAACCACTCACCCATCTTTCCTTTTTGGTAGTTTTTCATTTATATCGGGAAAAAGAGATACCAGCTCCAAAACCCGGGGTGGTGTGACCGGAGAGAATCGAACTCTCACATAAAGTGCCACAAACTTTCGCCCTACCATTAGGCTACGGCCACCATGTTGGTATTGAGGTGAGTACAAGATTCGAACTTGTGTAGAAGCTTTTGCAGAGCTCCACCTAACCACTCGGCCAACTCACCACATTACCTATTTAACTTTGTTATACATTCATCAATCTTATCTCTCAATCTGCCACCATATCCAAAATCACCATCAACCTGTACATGTCTCCATTGTGGAACTTTCATCCATTTGAATTGTTGATTCAACCTCATATCATCGATAGCAATCCAATTAGAAATCTTATTATCTTTAGCCCACTTTTTAATTTCAGCAGCTCTTTCCCATTCAGCTCCCGGTCTACTCATCTTCATCCATAAGTCCTGATGTGTAGTTATATCTACAATCGGTGCCGTAATTCCGTAGTATTGAAATATACGTTTTAATTGAATAAAACTAAAATGCTTTCTCCAATCGGAACTCACTACTAAACTTGCATTTGTTTCATTACATATTTTTTGCAATGCTTCACAATCTGCAATATCCCACGCATATGGTATGGTAAATGTTTTAGTTGCTTCACTTAAAGTAACTTTACCATCACCCCATGTTCCCCATGCTAACGGACCATCTACATCTATAAAAATTATTTTACGTCTCATAACTTATTTACCACTCTTTTCTCTAATCCAATTATACATAAAATCGGAATCGTTTTTTATTTCATTATCTTTTTCAAATTTTTGAATTAGTAACATCGCATCTGTCACATCTTCCGGTCTTAAATAACCCACAACATCACCTTTAGCGATTGGGTTATCATAATGAATGTGACCATCTTTAAAAACAGCCAATTCATATAAACCTCTATCACCACCATATGTGTAATTACTTTTTACTACACTAACACCAAATCCATTATCAAAATCCATACGAGCTTGAATACCCATCATATGATGTGGATGTTCTTTAAATTCTAAATCTTTAAACGTTTTCATATCATTTTGTTTTAGTAGCTTCAGTAGGATTCGAACCCACAATCTAACGTCCGTAGCGTTATGTGATAATCCATTTCACTATGAAGCCATTGTTGGCACGGGTAGTAGGATTCGAACCCACAACTGCGGTTTTGGAGACCGTAATGATACCATTTCACTATACCCATGTGTTGTTGGAATAGAAAGAATCGAACTTTCAACCTTTCGCGTATCAGACGAATGCTCTAACCAATTGAGCTATATTCCAATATGTCGGGGAAGCAGGATTCGAACCTACGACCTCATGGTCCCAAACCATGCATACTACCGGACTGTACTATTCCCCGTTCATTGTGACCCCTAATGGACTCGAACCATTGACTCCTATATTAAAAGTATAGTGCTCTAACCAACTGAGCTAAGAGGTCTTACTTTTGTCATACTTGTCACTTTCCATAATCATTGTTTTTTGTTTTGCGGAAATAAGTAGACTTGAACTACTGACACCTGCATCTTCAGTGCAGTGCTCTACCAACTGAGCTATATTTCCGATTAAAGATACTGGTCAACCACACGCTACCCACCACTTTCGTGCCTAAGCCTTGTCCGTTGTGTATCTTTTGTTGGGGTAGACGGACTCGAACCGCCGAACTCAATGAGAGCTGATTTACAGTCAGCCGCAATTGCCACTATGCGATACCCCAATGTGTAGAAGATACAGGATTCGAACCTGTGACCCTTTGGATGTAAACCAAATGCTCTAACCAACTGAGCTAATCTTCTATGTTGCGCTTTCGAAGAATTACGATATCTTGACCCCATGATTAACAGTCATGTGCTCTGCCTCTGAGCTACGAAAGCGTATAAAACAAAAAACCCCAACTTTTTCAAGTCAGGGTTGGTTGTAATAATTTATGTAATCTCTACTATACTATCCTACATCCGTGTCCTCTGACTTCTTAATTCTAATTTCTGAATTAAACATACTAATGCCTGCCCACACCTTAAGTGTCGGTAAACAATAATTCGTATGTAATGTCAAAGTTTTCATCTTATGATAATATATATAGTTTTTTTTTAATTTTAGCTAATCTAACTTCAAAATACGCCATCCAAGTCATGCTCTGGTTAATACTAGCCTCGTCAAATTAGCCATTTTTTAAAAGAGAGTTTAAGGGGAACGGAAACTCTCATATAGCGGCCTACTATTTAATCCGGCAATCATATCGTTTAGATTGCGTTTGTTTAAAGTAAAAAACTTCCCCCACAAAAACTGACAGTCTCACAACTTTTAGGTTTAATGTTTTAAGTCCTAACCTACTTGTCCACTCACCTGCCAGAACAACATTGGAAAAAGACTACGAAAATCGTAATTGAGCGGGGCCATGGAATTAAACCACATCCTGCGGCCTGGAAGACCGCTGTGCTATCGTTACACTAACTCCGCTTATAAAATGCTGAGACTACACATTTGGGATGAACGACCTTTAGAAAGATTATTTTGTTCCTTTCCTATCCACCATCTTTTGAATGGTATCCGTTCAATGTCGGTTAGTAATGCTAACCACTCATTGAGTTACTGACTACTCTCTCATTACTCCATTTCTTCTACTCTGCCGAGCAAATTCATTCTTGCGGAACTAGAAACTTTTCGTAAGAATCACAGACCTCTTGCGGAGGTATCGTGGCATTGGACAACCCAATACTATGTAGACACCTTTCGTCCGTAACTGGCAAGCACTTATGCTTTATGTATAATTTGAATTGTCAAAATCCTCATTTTGATAAAGTTGGTTTGTAGAGTGTTCAGGTAGCGGCTTGCCAACCAGCTCCCCCATCTTTTGGACGAGAGAATACTAAACTACCCAATGTGTTATCGTCAACACCATTTTTTAAGTCATCTTCATTAATAGGGATTGGTGTCCCATATCAAAGGTTAATAACAACACCACTTGTACATTAACATACCTTACGTCCTTTCGGATAGCTTGGTTTTAAGACCACTTTGAAATTGAATACCGCAATGATATATAGTGATTAGCCACATACTTCTTACTGATATTCTATGGGTTATTCTTATTGTTCTTCCGAACTCAACCAGAGATTCTACATATCCCTAGTCACCCAAACCCTTCCGATATAGTGTTACCCTTTCGTACAAGGCTCAGATGATATCCCACTTGCCTACTCAAGCACCATTGCTGATGCCGCAAGAATACTAAACCAAGCATTCTCACTTTATCCTACTTTCGTAGTTTATTTAACCACCATAGGCGGCGGTTGTTTACTATGTAGGGCGAACCTACTATGTAAAATCTTTTCAATCTTTTAAAGAACTTATCGGGGAATCTTTACAACTTACATTAGTAAGAATCTTTACAACCCCAATGTTTTATAAATATACAACAATTTTTTTTATTTGCCAAATATTTTTAAAACTTTTTTTGTAAATTTGATAACGAGTATCTTTCATCACCTATTGTTTCTCATTTACTTATGTAATATAGGAAACATTTTTTACATTACCAAATTTATTTTCAAAAAACTTTTTAAGATGTTCGGTGTCCGGCTTTTTTAAGAGCTTGAGCCCCTGCACATAGTCGGTTTTATTACTATTGGCTTCAACCAACCATCTTAAATGTAAGATACGATAATTTTTTGGAATTACCAAATCTTTTTTGTTGCGTGGGTGAGAATCGAACTCACGACCTTCAGGTTATGAGCCTGACGAGCTACCGCTGCTACTACCACGCGATATTAAATCTAATATACGAAAGTTTTTTTAAACTTCCAAATATTTTTTTGTGGAGATGACGGGAGTCGAACCCGTGTCTTACCGAGTAATCATAATACCAACGTCTCACAAGTTTATTCAGTTATTCACAACTGACAAATATATGAGTTTTTACATTTTATCATAATCAATGTTTTGACTCGATTTAGGGTTCAGTCAATTTTTCCACCTTTATAGATACTTCTGTTCCTAGGTTATATGTATTCCGACCCGATTGGGATTAGGCTGCTACAGCGTAATCCATACCTACGAATGCCATAAGGTCATTGTAAGTCATAGTTGACTTTTCGTCATTTATTGTTTCGATACAATATTAAGAGATAGTATCATTTCTCTACTTGTGGTATTACCATTCGCATGGCAATCAATACCAAACATCCCCATATTTAAAGAACTAAAATCAGTATTACCGATTTGAATATCAAATATACGAAGAATTTTTGAAATCGCCAAATTTATTTATAACTCATTGATTATCAACAAGTTACAAATATAATAAATTTAGATATGAAATTATTCAGCCGTTAAAGGAACACGAATATACTTTGCGGTATCACCCGATTCATTCGGTTCTGCGAAATATTCTTGATTTTCGTTCAACCATGCAGTCGCTTGTTCATCTGTCATAGATTCACATCCTTCTACAGGTGTTTCATTTCCAGAAAATGTTATCTTGTATAATATTTCTTCCATTTTAATTGTTTTAATTGTTACCTATATAAATATATGATTTTTAAATAGACACATCATAATTCCAATTTTCATCAGAAGGTCGCCATTTATCAAAATCTTCACATGACCATATTTTTGTAGAATACTTAAAATAAGGTGTTTGTGTAATATCCGCAGTTCTACTTGGTTGATGAAATCTTGTTCTATTATTTGGTTGTGCGCAAAATTGACCGTTTTCTAATTTCGATACATTATAACACTTATGTTCGCTTGGTGTTTCACTCCACCCACAATCTATTTCATTTGGGTCAGAATGTGTCGTATCAATTGTAAAGAGATAATCACCACTAACAACGGTATGGTCTTTCATTGTAGTATATGTTTTAACACCCCTTAAAACCCGTTTCTCTATCACAGATATATTGTATGATAAACAATCCCAAAGTTGTAAGAAATCCAAAGGAAACACCCTATCATTTGCTTCCAGAGGTCTCCAACGGAATGCATGAATAGGTAACTTATCATATACCGCTCCAAACTTATCAATGTAGGTTTCAAATAGTAAAGCACGATTTGCGATTGATTTAACACTTACCCAATGCCCTCTTTCCCATTCCCCTTCTCCCAATAAATTTCCTTTCTCATCTTTTTGAAAATCATATAGGAAACGCTTATCTATAAGGACTTCTATTGGTGGGATATTTGCAACGAGATAGCTCATACTATCAATAAATTTTGGCTTGCGACGGTATTACCCCCACCCCCTTTTTCCATTCACCTCTTTCTAATTCTGCAAATTCATTATCGTTTCTATCAATCATCATATAATTTGCTGATTGTAATTCAAACCAATTATCTAATTCTTCTAATACTTCTTCTGCCGTAAAACAAGAACAACTATAAATGTCAAATTGGAACATTGGTGGATTATCCATATCCCAAACGTGAATTGATGCATGTGATGTTGCTAATGTCACAGTTCCGGTTATCCCTTCGTTGCCTGGTTCACTAACATAAACAGATGTTGGTCCGGCAACTACTACCATTCTTACTTTATTTACTAATTTCTTAAAAAATTCATTCAAATGGGCTTCTTCTTTTGGTGGGTTATTCATATTACCCTTCACCAATAAATGTAAATGATTTGGTTTAAACACTAGTTAAATTTTTGTTTTATTTGTGGTCAGATGGTGGGCAAATCATTTCTAATTCTTCCCACTTATATTTAGGTTTTTCATTTAAAAATACATAACATTTCCATTTATTACTTTTTTCAAAATAGATATGTTTTTGTAAATACGATGGAATTGCTGCTCCAGTTGCTACTCTTTTTACAGGTGTATCAAAAAAAGATTTTACTAATATTGTTAAATTTTCGGCATCATCCCATTTTCTCTCTTGCTCCTCTAACAATCTCCACTCACCTCTATTAAGATATTGGTCTTGCATTATACAATTTAAGTATGAGAATGTTTGCTTTAGATTTACCATATTATCAGAGAATGTTGCAGCGGGTGCACCATGTCCTTTATCGTATATGTTTGCTTTGTAATCATCTGCATCGGATGTTTTGATATTTGGTTCTTTGTAGAAATCCATTGCACCTCTATTGACACTTGTAGGTCTATTAGTTGAACGATATTTAATCATTAATGGTTGTTCTAACGACTGTGAATAAAGAACTTCAAATACATTGTTTTTAACTCTAATTGTGTCTTGTGCAAATGTTATAACACTAATAACTAAAAGTGTAAATAACGTAAATAATTTTTTCATCTATAATTTTTAAAATAAATATAAGTTATAATATTAATCTGCTTCCGATTAATACATTATGTAATATGGGTGATCCAGGCATTGTATTTCCTGCTATTTTGTAGTTTATTCCGAATCCAAATCTTTTACTTATTTTATAATCAAAAGAACTACCAATTAGGAATCCTGCATGTCTATTTACTAATGTTGAACCCGTTGTAGAATTATAACTTAATGGTGAAAGAAGAACAAATGCCTGTGGTGATATCGTAAGTTTTCTACTATACTGATATGGTTTAGTCCAAAATGCAACACCCGAAGAAATCATATTATATTCCCATCTATCTTTTTCCGTATTTTTAATAAAAAGATTTACAACGCCTAAATTATATCCATATGTGCCATGTTTTGGGTGTGGTTTGATGTAAGTATATGACATTAAATTCATAAAATTACCATCTAAATATGCGACAGTAGTTCCGTAATTATGAATGGCATCTAATTTACCATCATTAAATTCCATTTTGGTATAACCACCACCCAATGCAAATTGCTTTAAATTTGACCATATCATTGCGTTTGCAGAAAACGTTTCATCTCCTGCCATACTTGCTCTACTCCAACCCACACCCACTATCATATTAACTTTATTATCAGGATTTTGTGCGGCTGTTAAATCCGATGCTAATATCATTGGGTTTAATCCTCCTGATTTTTTCTTTTCTTCTTTTTTATTATCTTTCTTCTCTTCCTTTTTTTCTTCTTTTTTCTCCTCCGATTTGGATTCTTCTTTCTTTTCTTCTTTGCTTTCCGATTTAGTTTCTTCTTTCTTTTCTTCACTCTTACTTTCGGATTTCGATTCACTCTTACTTTCAGATTTTGTTTCTGTTTTGGTTTCAGATTTAGATTCCGATGAAGAACTACCCCCACTTTGTGATGAAGATGATGAAGAACTACCCCCACTTTGTGATGAACTACCACTTGCCGGCGGTGTTGAACTACTTTGTGCAGGTGGTGGAGTTGATGTAGGTGGTGGGGTTGATGCCGCAGAACTTGCTGCAGCAGAACTTGCAGAACTACTTGCAGCCGAACTTGCGGATGAAGATGCTGCCGATGAAGCCGCTGCCGATGCTGCAGAACTCGCTGCCGCAGAAGCGGCTTGAGTAACGGTATTTTGAACAGTCTGTTGAACTACCTGATTGGTAGGACATGCCATTGAGTTGTATTGTGCATAAACCGAATTTAACCACGTTTGAACTGTCCCATTTGATACTTCGGTTGGTGTAAATACTCTTGTTTGATTATAAAATGAAACAATAGCATTACCATTGATATATGATGTTGTAACTATTTTAATTTCACCCGTGCATTTATCAACATAAGTTTGGGTATATGTTTGCCCGTTAGCTTTAAAAGCAAACAAAAACAATACTAAAATACCAACTAACCATTTTTTCATTTATTAAAAATTAAGACCCAAACCAAATGTTGAATTTTCAATTATAGGGTCATAATCAAACTTTATGGTTAAGTTTTTAAAGTCATGTAAAGCTCCAAATTTCACAGTTGTAAATCTATCTTTATATTTTGGAAAAGTAATATACCCAATATCATCTCTACCTCTCCATTTAACATCTTCGGTAACGCTACCAATCATAAGGTGAATACCTGTTCTTTTAATTCTTTTACCAACACCAACATAAAAGTTTCTTTGTTCTACTAAATCACTCACCATTGGAAAATCAACTTGTGTTATATTACCATAAGGAAAGAATGTTGAATTATCTCTTTCAAATGTTGAATTGTATTCGGCTATAAAATATGCTTTGTTTCCCATTGTAAAAAATCCACCAATTTGATTACCA